>Ga0233445_1000358_pt1 | contig 57565 bp, 88 predicted proteins | sample SI_124_October20_5_FD_182779 | JGI IMG/M metagenome (GOLD analysis project Ga0233445, IMG submission 182779) | Seawater microbial communities from Saanich Inlet, British Columbia, Canada - SI_124_October2016_100_MG | ecosystem: Environmental > Aquatic > Marine > Inlet | place: Canada: British...
ATATAAATCTATCATTTACTGCTCCATTCTTTTACTAGCTATATCAAAATAGCCCTCATCCATCTCTATACCAATAAACTTACGACCTAAGTTCTTACAAGCTACACCTGTTGTTCCACTTCCCATAGTGAAATCAAGAACCGTCTCGCCCTCGTTGGTGTAGGTCTTGATTAGGTATTCCATCAGTGCGACGGGCTTTTGAGTGGGGTGGACGGTTTTGCCTTCTGATTTAATTTCAAGCACGTCTCTGGGCCAGTTTGTCCATGCCTGAATATACTCTTTTGCGTTGCGTTGCCCGTAATTGTCAGAATTTCCACCCTGTTTCGTAACCGTTCCTTTGGCAACAAGTCCCTGAGCGTTATAGGTTCCCGTGCATTTCTTGTCACAAAAGACAAGTACCTGCTCGTGCTTCCTCACGGGCATCTTCTTGGCGTTCAGCACCCCTGTTATTTTTGATTTAACCCAAATCCATTCATAAGCGAACATCCCTAAATTACTCGACACAAGAACGGATGTAAACGGCTGGCTTGCTGTCATCACAATAGCCCCATTCGGCTTAATCACCCGCTTCAACTGATCCCACATTGGCTCTAGTGGTATCACACTATCCCATTTGCACGCTGTAGTACCATAAGGTGGATCAGCCAATACCATATCCACAGACCCACTTTCAATCTCTTTCATACGCTCAAGGCAATCGCCTTGCATTAACCTAATCATCTTTCCCCTTCCCTTCAGTTATCGCTTGTTTAATTGTTTGGTTGTGTTTCATTTTGCTTTAGTTCAACTCGACTGGCGATAAACGCCAGCAAGTTAACAAAGGCGTTATCTTCCCAATACAGCCTTGCATCCTTTCAGTACAACATAGAACAATTCTGGCTTATTCTTATGCCAGTTTGATAGCGTCTGCAAGCTAACCATCGGATGCCCGTTTTTATTGGTGCCGAGCATGTCCCGCACTTGGGAGAGGCTTTTCAGCCCCTCCGCTTTTGCTTGTTGGCTGGGTGTCATTTATTGATACCTGTAGCCATTCAAAGTTTTAACCTTAAATGTAACCCTAACAACCCCGCCTCTAAATGGGTCTCCTCTAAATGTGTGACCCATAAAGCCGTTGCTTAGGTCGCCTGGTGAAACAGTTTGAAGTTCGCCGCCAATCTCAACAGTATCACCGTTTTTAAGAGAGGAGACTGGTACTGTTTCACGTATTAAGTTAGTAGCTCCCAATAGAGCATCAATCGCTTGTTTAATTGCTTGGTTGTGTTTCATTTTGCTTTATCCGTGATAGGCCACCATAAATCACACAGCTCTTTACCAACCTCGTGAGGTCGGACAGTAGTCTGCCGTGGTGATTTGTCAGCAAACAGCCGAGAGTCTTCATTCCTCATACACTGCTTATAATCAGGACAGCCTTCGTGGGTACACATCGCGTAGTCACTCATCATTCTTTCTCCTGCTCTTTTTCATAACTCCAAGGATAGAGTTCCATATATTCGTGAATTGATTTTAGAGCTTTGCTCGGCGCGTAACTCTGGCATCCTGCAATAATAAAAGGCTCACCTCCAATTGACATAGGTGTTGTGAGGATAGGCATACCCATTATTGGTTCAGATATACAACTTATCAGATCATACTCATTAGTGACTATGATTAAGTCTTGCTCTCTGACATCTATAACTGTACCTGTCTCTTTGTTGGCATAGCGTATAGCCGCTGCTATGTATTGAACAAGATTTGATCTAATTTGCATTGTGTTCATCACTCTTTCCCTCAATAACTCTAGCGGTAATCGCATACACGCAATGTTGGTTTCTAGGTAGACTGGCTTCGCATTGAGCTATGACTTCTTTGGTTTCATTAGCTAACTCCAAACCTCCGAACCGCTCAAATATAACCGCGAAAAAGAATGCAAGCATGATTACCACTATTCCACAAGCCATAAAAGCTCGTTCTGCTTCTGTATCACACATCACTCTTTCTCCAGTTTCAAATACGCTGGGTTTTTAGAATTACCCTCTTTAATCAAAAAATATCCGCTTCTCATGTCCATGCGTAGATCTAAATATTTGATGTCCCAGTTATCTAGCACAGTATGACTACCATTGACCATCATGAATTGACGTACAGAATCTAACAGGCTTATTGGGTGCCATATTGGTTGATCAGTTTTTGAGAGTTTCATCTCCGCTCTCCAGTAATCATTAACCACACATCATCTGCATGAGATTTAATAACCTGCGTCCATGCTTCTTTTGATGAGTGCCATTCTTTTGGTGCGTACACCCCTACTATGTTCCAATCAAAATACAAATTACCTTCCGAAATATAAGTATGGTATTTCCACTGATTCTCATTATCCCAATCAGCAACCCAATCACCCTCGGCCTCTCGCAGTGCGTCAAGTACACTCTGGGTTGCTAGTGTTCTATCACGGTATAGCTCAGCCTCTGCTTGAGTTTTAAAGTAGCTGCCCAGAAGGTATCTCCATTGATCACTGGTATTGTCATATTCGTAATTAGATACGACCCTACCTTTAACATTAACCGTGTAATATCTATGGCCTTTCTCAGCCTTCCAGCGTTTATTGCTGACTGTTTTAGCATTGCCGTCTGCCTGTTTTGTAGCTCTGAATAAGGTAATTGCATCAAACTCATTGTCAGTTACTTCGATTGTTTTCATTCTTCAATCTCCCCGCCAGCAATCTCAGCTTCAGTAGCAGGACGGCAGTGTCTCCAAGCGCAGGCTCTACCATCTGCACTGAACGACGTTCGACAATAAAGCCACGTCTTTGGTTTTCCATAACAGTCTACACCGGCGAAATATCCTTTGTATTTGTGGTCACTTTTATTCCAACAAACCACAGGGTCATCTAGCTTGATGTCATCCCAAGGCATTACCTCTGTGATGTAGGGTTCCCTACAAAAATGTAACTCTTCGGTTAAGGCAAACATATCCTCTATTCCACTCTCACGAGTGACTAGGCACAGGACTGGGTGATTTTCATGTTTAAGATCAACACATACAATCCGCGCATCGCGTCCATCTTTAGTACGCCACTTCTTATTCATTAAATTATTCATTTTGGTGCCTCGATCTTAAATAAATGCCGCACCTCTCGGTGCAGTGCTTCAATTGTTGAGCTGTTGGTTATTACAATGTCACCTGGTTTATATAGGTCGTGCCCCTCTGATACGTGGCCTCCATCAATACCGCCTCTGCCTTCGACGTGGATCAGCGGACCATGATTTCTAATAAACTTGGCCTCATTGGGGAATCTCACGTCTGGAATAATGACTGCGTCTTTGAGGCAGTGCTCCATAGCGTTCACCCATATCTCTCCGTTAATCATGCAGCGCCCCCATTCGGTACCAAGTGTCTGCATCATGTGTCGGGCCGAGCATTTATAGCGACCATCAATTTCTTCTTTCTCGTTTCCGTATAACTGTTCATGACTTAGCCCGAGGCCAGCGCTCAGCATTTTTTTAATAGGCTCGGAAAATGACATTTTTACGTAGTGGGGGTGAGTGTGAATCAGGTAGTTTGCAACTGTGTCCTTGCCTGCTCTGGCTGCACCAGTAATCCCTATGACTTTATGGTTCATTGTTCTGTCTCTCGCTTTCCGACTAAAGTAAATTATTAAACCCGATGATCGTTGAATTCTTATCCATTTCACCGCTCCAGATGTCGTATGTAAGCAAGTAGCACATAGTAATCACGGTAAGTGGAATAAAGAGGATGAGGCTTATAGTCATCAGTAGTCTTTTTATATATTTCATTTCATTTCCTCGTTTCTTATTGCTTCCTTTTGATCATCGCTCAACCCAACGCTGTATAACTCCGGTCTCCATGCGCTCCATTTGGATGCCTTTGCTCTGAGTCTTGCTGCCGCTGCAGGTTGCATCCTGGGTTTCTCTAGCGGGACGCCGGCATGTAGTCTCTTGCATACAGCCGAGTGGCTCATCCCAAACATCTCTCCGAGGTGAGCCTGGGAGACGTATGGAATACCGTTGTAGGTTTTATTCTCTTGATCCCATTCAAACGGGTACTCTTTCTCAGTCAATGTCGTCTCCTAAATAAGGGTGCCCATACACGCACGGCTTGGGCTGCCGAATCACTACTACACGTTCACCGCAAGGTATGTGCGGCGATAAAGGGCTTGCATGCTGTTGGCCCACGATTCTTAATTTCTCGTCATGAAGTACATGTAATCTCTGGTGCTGCTCCATGGGGTTGCTTTCCTGCCAATCATGGCGGCATCAGTTTTTGACATGCTCTTCTGGTCTAGCGGTATGTTTTTATTGAACCGGTGCTTCGCTTTCGATACTGATATCCCAAACGCTTTACCGAGTGCATAGAACGATCTGTAAAACGCCCCTCGGTAAAAGATTGGAGTCTCCCTGTTAGTGCTCATTTGCCCACTCACCATTCTTGTTGTACCAGTCCAATATCTGCGTGGAGCTGTACTGGTTTCCTGTGTGCGCTTGCGGGAACTTTCCCTCCTTACGCCAGGTTATGATCGTTACTTCAGAGACTCCGAGAATGGTGGCCAGCTCCCTGAGTTTCCAAAATAGCTTTGCTGATAACTGCTCTTCTAATATTTTCATTCTGATATCTCTGTTAATTCCCCTCCCCAGAGTTAGGGGAGGGGTACATCTATGGCCTATCTGTCAGAAGGGGATGTCATCGTCTATGGAGGTCATCTGTTGCTGCTGTTGTTGCGGCCGTTGCTGCTGCGGTTGCTGCTGCTGTGGCTGCTGCTGCTGTTGTTGCGGCCGTTGCTGCTGCGGTTGCTGCTGCTGTGGCTGCTGCTGCTGCTGCTGTTGTTGCGGCCGTTGCTGCTGCGGTTGCTGCTGCTGTCCCTGCTGTGCATTACCTCCAAGCATCTGCAGTTCGTTGCCTACAATCTCAGTGGTGTATCTATCTGCGCCACTTTGATCAGTCCATTTGCGGGTCTGCAGCTTTCCCTCAATATAAATTTGGGAACCTTTTTTCAGATACTCCCCGGCAATCTCGCCAAGACGATTAAAGAAAACCACTCGATGCCACTCAGTCTTGGTCTGAGTCTCTCCGGTATTCTTGTCTTTCCATTGCTCGCTGGTTGCGATTGAGAGGTTGGCGATTGCACGGCCATCAGCCGTGTACTTCATCTCAGGATCATTCCCGAGATTCCCCACAAGAATTACTTTGTTAACCCCTCTAGCCATTATCTTCATCCTCGCCGGCAATCGTTTTGGTGTCGGTATCGTTAGCGTTTAGCTTGAATGCTTCCCAGGCTAGAAGGCGTTCCTTGAGCATCGGCTGTCCTTTCTTCAGATCGAGAGAGGCAATGAACGCATCAGCCATGCTTCCGACTAGGTTGAGCTGCTCATGTGCTTGAGCCTCTTCAACTGTGTCAAAAATCTTGCCGTCATCTGTTTCATATTTACTTACTGGTTTCATTTTTCTTCCTTAGTTACTGCTGGTTAAACATCCGAACTTGCGCACCGGTATTGGATAGCGCCTCGAACGGTATGAAGGTTTTGTTGCCGTCTTTCCTTTGATTTCTCCTTAATTAACTTGGGGTTATAAGGCGTTACCATCTGAGGGTGCCAGTCCATTAAGCCGCTTTTGTCATCTCATCCAGCACGCTCCTGTACCACAACACCCGATATCCGGTATGACTGCTATTAGGGGCTTTGTACGGGTTCACGGTGCAGAATGGTTTCCTGTTGTGCCTCGCCTGCCTATCCCCGCCGGTCCTCGCCAATCCCCGCCCCGCCAAGCCAATCCCTGCCTGCCTAGCCAATCCCGGCCTAGCCAATCCCGGCCTTGCCGAGCCTAGCCTGCCAATCCTTGCCTTACCTCGCCTTGCCAGTCCGCGCCGGGCCTAGCCTCACCTGCCAATCCAGTCCCGCGTACCACATAGGGCCAGCCCCCGATGGCAAGGGTTATCTGTCGTAATGGATCGATACGTTGGGGATTTCTCCTTTCACGATCATGGTCACGATCTGCTTTGATCGATCAAATGTGAATCCGTGTTTGACCAGAGCATCCACTGCTCGACGGTTAACTACCGCCTTGACGGATTCAGTGTTAGAGGCTGGAGCTGCTGGCTCTTGAGCGGGGGAGGGTGCCTCTTGAGCGTTTAGCTGAGGGGTGTCCGTTCCTTCTATAGTTTCAGCTGCGATCCTGTCAGCTTCGGCAATCCGCTCTGCCTCTTCGATCTTCTCTCTTTCGATCCGGGCAGCTTCAGCCTTAACTTTTTCTTCAGCAATCCGCTCTGCCTCTTCTGCGATACGCTTCTTTTCTGCAGCTTCAGCTTTGCGCTTCTCTTCCTGCTGTACCTCATAGTCATTGATGCGTTTATCAATCAGCATGGTGACGTAGTTAGGTTCTCCACGAATGAAGGAGTCGAGATCAGTAAATAGGAACTTGAAATCGATCTTTGCATTAACCAGAGCTAGGTTGTTTGATATCTGCAGGGAGGCAATCTGCACATCCTTCTTCCAGTTGGCGATTGCTGTGTCGATTGCGTCCTCCATCTTTCCGAGGGAGCGTTTCCCTTTGATGGATGCTGCCAGGCTGGGTATGGTTACATGCGGGTCGATCCCCCCCAGATCAGCGGTCACTGTGGCAAGGTGGTTATTAACAATCTCAAGGCCGTCAGTGACCAACTTATTCTTTCGCGCTGTCTCTTCAGTCTTCACCTGCTTGTCGAGACTTCTGCGGGTGGCGCTTAGCGAGATACCGATATCGTCAATGGTTCGGAATACTTCTTCGATGCTTGCTGTCTGCGCCAGTACCTGATCTTTGACTGCTTCCAGTTTTGCTTCCGCATCCTTACAGAACTTTACAGTCGCTTTCGCATCCAGGAAGTCTTGGTCTGTTTCGAGGTTAGTGTTGATGTTCTCGATGAACGTCAAAGCTGCACCACGATACACCTCTAGGTTGGTGCCTTTTACTTCACCCTCAACCTCCACCAAGATTGCTGGCAGTCGCTCAATAGGGGTGGCGACCAGCTCAGCCGTGACCTCTTTCGGTATAAAGGTAATGAGGTCTTCTGCGAACTGCCTCCATCCTGCGATCAGTTCTTCCCTGCGCCCTGGTACTGGGTAGTATTTATACTCAACCATGTTCTTCTCAGTACCATCCGAGACGACGAATAGGATGTACTCACACCCGAACACCATGAGCTGGTGCTCCATCTGCCAATAGTATTGAGGGTCGATATCTCCTGCCTCAACCTTGGCGGGAAGAGTTTTGTTCCACTGCTTGTGCTCACTACCCCAGGAGTCGGTGATGGTAAGGCCGTCAGATGAGGCCATCATAACCATGCCGCTGACTACTTTGCGTCCAGTGATAGGGAAGAGTTCTTCACCTGTCCTGTTTTCTATAATCTCACGCCCCAGCGCCTCAACTTTATGCCCTTTATCGTAGATGTTCTTCTGTACAAAGTCGCTCACTTCCTTGGCGGTACCGGTCTTCTTTAGGGTAAGAAGTTCAGTGCGGCTGGTGTGAGGGGATGCGCCCATCATGGCGGGAGCTTCTGAGGCGGTGAAGCTGGCCTGTCTTTCTGCCAGCCACTCATCTGTACCCTGAATCGTATTTACAACGTCAAATTTGCGACTCATTCTGCTGCTCCTTTACTTGCCTGATTCGGGTTATCAGCAGGTTCTGCGTCCAGCTTGATCATCTTCAGCTTGTTCTGCATTGCGGTCGTCAGTTGCCCCTTGGTTGAGCAGGTGGCTATCACATCGTCTGCAGTCTTTTGCCCGGTTGCGATCAGCTTCATCCAGGTAGGGAATAGTTCGTCGAACTTCTTCTGTGGATAGATGTTGTTCTCTTTGATCTTCCGGCGCATGGTGTCGCAGGCGGTATTGAACTTCCCGACATTCAGCTCTTCGATAGTTGTTACGCCTACAAACTCCAGCACGTCAGTCTCTTCTGAGTCAGACTTGCTGATCAGGTTCTTGAACGCTGTTACCTGTGCAGGGGAGAGGGGTTCTGCATTTGCCTTCTCCATTTCAAGGCGAGCAGAAGGGCGCACAGTTGCTGACTCGGCATCGTCATCTGCCTGTGCAATACCAGTGATAGCTGCCAGGCTGTAACGACGAATGTAGGAGAGGGCTGAACCAATCCCCTGGGGGTCATTCTTAGCTGGCTTCATACCCAGCATGGACTTGATCCATTCGCCAGACTTGTGCGCCAGTGTGGTGGTGCATATCACTGTGTTGTCATTTGATAGTTCAGTCGTTTGAAAGAAGGCAATCCCGGCGTTAGCAAGGGGGGTTTTGACCGCCATGATTACGCTATTGAGTGTTGCGTAGGATGCGTTGAAGTATTCATTTCTCCTGTCGGCATCCGCGTACATCATTTCGCCCTGTGCTTTTGACATGGCTTCAGCGATCTTTCCTATGGAGTAAGACTGCATGCGCTCTGCGGTATCTACTGGGGTGGGGATAATGGTGGTGTCGGCGCTTGGTTGGCTCATGCCGCTTGCTCCTTACGTTCATCCATCATGCTCTTCAGCTTGTTCATATAATCTTCGTCTCCTGTCAGCATCATGGACAGTTCAATGGCGTGGTCTGATAATTCCTGCTCGTTTTCTTTTGTCATGGGGTTCCTTAGTGGAGCGTGCTTGAGGCACTGGCAATGTCTTCAGCGGTGAGCCGAATGACTTCAATTGATTTGGCTTGGTGGGTCATCTGCTTAACAAACTCAGAGATTGTTGTGTCGATATCGCTATCACCGAGGTGGCTGGCGAGGACGCGGATGATTACTGCAGAGGCTGTTGTTAAAGCGGTTGCTGCTACAGCAGGGTGATTGGGTTGCAGGATCTCTAAGACCTGCATGGAGAGACTGAGGCTCTCTTCGATAGATTCAGAATCTGATTCAGATAGGGTTACATCTTCATGATCAGCTGATACTTCCATTGCACTGCCTCCTTCCTTGGTTATAAAAGAGGAGATAACGCCATGGCGGTCACCCGGAGCCATGACTGGCTCAGTACAGGTGACCACCTTCCCTTTATGCTATCTCCGTAATATCGATCAAATTAACTTGGCGGGGTAAGTGATAAACTAACTATGCTTAATTGATTGAGTAATTATAACTACCGAGTTAACAGGAGTCAATAGAAATTAGAAATAAAGTTAAATTTCTTTAATTAAAGGTAATAATTAACTTAAAAGATAACTTACAACCCAGAACGGATCGCCACCGAAGGATCGGTGATCAGACTCGTACCAGTTCATAACGTATTGATTTGATTTTAGATCTTCGAGAAAGTATGCGCGGACAAATCCTTCGGCACGCAAAGTAATGATGACGTCATCCAGCTCTTCGGGGGTGTAGACCTTATGTATAAAGTCACTCATATATAACGGATAGCTTAAACGCTATCTCCCTTCCAAAACTTTAACACCTTACCCAGTACAGCAATCTTAATGTCTGACGTGATCATCCATGGTTGGTAGCTGCTGTTATCAGACAGGACTTGGATGCCCGAGCCGGGGATTTTTTGGAGTCGGCGGATATATAAGTCATCTTCAATAGTGAATACGTAGGCACCGTCTGAGTTGATTGCGTTGACACTGGTATCTATAAGCGCAGGGTCACCAGCCCCAGCCACGTCACTCATTGAATTGTCGTAGCACGTTAAAAGGGCAAGGTCGGCTGCATCAGTCTTTGATGGCAGGTAATTTTTTAGCCACTCCTTTGGTATTGTCCATGATGTGATGGCGTCAGATAGGTCAATATTAATGTCGTCCGGTATCTGCATCTGGTGGATTACCCAGGAGCTGCTTGGCGCGTGTGGCTGTTCCAGGTACTTGTCTGGCAGATCAAGAGCCGCTTCAATCTCCCTCGCTCTGTCTTCACTGATGCCTTGCTGATCCTTGTTTTTTTTGGATATCCATCGACTGAACTGGGAGGGGATGATGCCAGCAGCGGCGCAAAATTCTCTAGCTTTATCTCCTTTTCCTGCATCTTTAAATATCTGCCGCTGTATTAGCAATCCTTCCAGTCTATTTTTTTGTGCTCTGGAGAATTCCTTTTTCTTTTTGGTGGGTTCTTTTGTGGGTGTCTTTTTGCTGCTCATTGCGAAAACTCCTTGAATAATAAATAGATATGAATTTAGTTAACTCATGTTAACTTGTCTTGACACACAGTTAACTCGGTAGTTATCATAGTGCGATGAAATTAGTAACATATATGAAGGCCATCTCGAAAGAAGAGAGAGAGGCGTTGGCTGAGAAGTGCAATACCTCTTACCAGCACCTCCTGAATATTGCGTATGCGGCCGGAAATAAAAAGGCGAGCCTTGAGCTGTCTCTTTTGATTGACGAGCATACAGAGGGCGAGGTGAGCTGTGAGGAGCTGAGACCTGACCTCCAGCCACGTTGGGATTATTGCCAATATAAATATATGCATGCTCAGAATAGCCTCGTCGCTGCTGTGGGTACTGCTTAATGTTACAAATTGTTACAAATGAAAAAATAACACAAACACCTTTAAGTATAGAGAGAAAACTTAAAGTTTCACGAACTTTTACGATACATTTTGTAACAGTGGCCCCGCTGTTGTGATGAATTTGTGGACTAGTAAAAACAGCCAATTGGCGGTGTCTTCAAAAGTAGAGTCTACTGAATCTCTTGAGTTCTACGAGACGATTGTTACTGACGGTCTTCAGTCAGCAGATAAAGCGCTGTTTGAGATAAAGAAAAACAAACTGTATACGCAGCGTGGTTTCACTTCGTTTCGTGAATACGTTAAGCATACCTACAATTATTCATTGAGCAGGGTGGAGCGTCAGCTAACTCATGTCGAGCTGTCGGATCTTCTTGAGCATGAAACCGGTACAGCTCCAGAGAGGGAGTCACACACCAGAGCGCTGGCCAATCTTAGCACAGAGAAGAAGGTTGAGGTATGGAGCCAGGTTCAGGATCGAGTCAAGGTGACGGAGGAGCCAGTCACTGCCGGACTTATCCATGAAGTTAAGACTCAAGGATCTGCCTCGCAGGTCAAAACAAATACTTTCCTCAAGACATTAGCCAGGGTGATCAGTGATTACCGTGAGGCTTCTACTGTCTCCGACACAGAGAGAGAGGAGTTAAGGGTAACCATCAAAACCTTCCTCAGAGAAGTGGATGTTGACTGCGGGATTTTAGAGGCAGCGTAAAAAATAACCAGACCTTCATGGTAGAGGGTCTTTAAACCTAAACATGCCGGATTGCACCGGTACTACCAAATGCAAATCAGTCTAACGAGCTGCAAATGTTCAGGCCCACCGGTTCGGGTGCCACGTTAAGAAAGACCGGAAAGGAACTGCATCCTACAAAGCAGGACAGAACACGTGTTCGCCCTTTCGAGCGAGGGCACTGGCAGTAGTACAGCTTAACAACAGCTGCCAGCCGAAATAGTTTAAGTGGGGACGCCGTCCTTGCCCTCTGGCCGCACGGATACCAGCTACACCGGTATCCAATACGAACAGAAAGATTAGGCCAATACGATTGGCTGGAGGGGACAACGAGCGGTGTAACTCTGATGGAGAGGTTCAGCAGAGTGTTGTGGTTTGGGTAGCCATTGCCTTGTATCTGGAAACGGATCACCCCTGGCAAGAAAGTACCGCCGATAAATGAACGTGTGTTGACGAAGTTGTTAGTGCTGTAGGGGTAGAAACCAACCAAAAGAGTCAAGAACTCGCAAAGTTGGTGCAGCCCCCCTGAGTTAGGGTATCCCCCCTTCGCTCATTAGTCGTCTGTGTCTGGGGATAAAGGAGATAGCAATGGTTATTTTGACGAAGGAGCTGATCTTTGCTGGTGCTACCAAGAGCATCACAAAGCATGGTCAAGACACCTTTTCGTGGAAGAACAAACAGAAGGAGTTCTTGTGTGAGGGGGTCACCACAACAAGGAGTGGATGGATAGATCGGATGGTTGGAGTTGAGGTGACAGATAAGGACTTTCACCAGTTCATTCTGATGAATCCCAAGTGTGTGGCTTACGAGCTGGCGGTTGAGTGGGCTGAAGAGAGTCAGTCTTCATGAGTAACTTCCAGGAATACATGTCACATTTTTCAGGACTGTTGACGTTTCAGGTGTTCCCTGATAACCCGTCAACAGAGTTGCGCCCTGGGTGTATACATACCAGTGACGCAGTAAAGGTTCAGAAGCGTCTGATGAATATCAATGCGCAGGGCGGGGGGATCTACCTCACGGTCAATGAGACGGACGGCACCAGTCGCAAGGCAAGTGCGGTCAAGAGGGTTCGTGCTGTCTTTGTGGATCTGGATGCTGTCCGACCTGACTCAATCAGTGAGAGCAAGTGGGATACGTTGGGGCTTGCGCTCTCACTGAGCGAGGGTCTTGATCCTCATCTTATCGTGGAGAGTTCGCTGGGCAAGTACCACATCTATTGGATGGTGAAGGACTTTCCGGTTGATAAATTCAAGGTGGTGCAGAAGGGGGTTATTGAGAAGCTGAACTATCGAGACGAGGGCAGCAGTGACGAGCGGATAAAGAGTATGGCAAACATCAAGTTGGCGGATGAGGTGATCCATGATCTGCCTCGTGTCATGCGTGTCCCTGGGTTTTATCACCATAAGAAAGATCCTGTACCGGTGAGGTTGTGGGAGGGGTATTCCTCTCATCATGATCCATTCACGTTTGGTGAGATCACTGAGGTGTTCAAGCCGTACGAAAAGAAAGAGAGGGTGATCTCTACGGAGAAGGCGAAGCGAGCGACAGACACAGTGTTTGGTGATATCGATATCAGACATCTGAACATTGTTGAGTACGCCGCAATGCATGGGATGGAGCCTCGTCACTATGATGGGGAGAGGTATCACGTTACCTGCCCATGGTCGAACGAGCATTCAAGTACAGGGAAGACTGACACTGTGATATGGGCAAGCCCACAGTGGCCTCAGTTTTCGTGTAGTCACAACTGCTGCAGGGGGCGCGATATCAGGCAGCTGGTTGCGATGTTCAAGTAGAGGAAAAGATCATGGGTAAATTTATAGATTTAACTGGGAAGAGGTTTACAACCCTTGAGGTGATATGTAGAGCGCCTAATAAGAGCAAGAGCACAATGTGGCACTGCTTGTGCGACTGCGGGAAAAATATTGCTGATGGATGATTTGTTTACAGATAAGCAAGATATTGTTCTGCGCGAGTATCAGATGGATGCTGTGGAGAAGGTTAGGAATGAGTTTTTGCGGGGGCTAAAAAGGGTTGGTGTTCAGCTGCCAACAGGGGCTGGTAAAACGATTCTAGCGATGTATATGGTGCAAAAGGCTATTGGTAAAGGGCTGCGCGTAGCATTTGTTACTGATCAAATAAATCTCGCACGGCAGTCGTTTGAGGCGGCTGATAAATTTGGCATTGAGTATGGGGTGATTCAGGGTAATCATCCAAAATATAACCTGTCTGCACCATTGCAAGTATGCACTATCCAGAGTCTAGCAAAAAAGCATAAGGACTTTGATATGGCGATCATTGACGAGTACCACGTTGCATACAAGGCGCAGCTGGAATGGATGGCTAACCACACCAAGGTCTACTTCATTGGCTTGTCGGCCACACCATTTACGAAGGGGCTGGGGTTGCATTGGCAGTCACTTGTTGTCGGACCTACCACAAAAGAACTGATTAATCTTGGGCACCTCTGCGACTTTGATGCTTATGCACCGTCAGCTCCAGACTTGTCAGGTGTAAAGGTTACTGGAGGTGATTACAATCAGGGGCAGCTGTCTACGGTCATGCAAAATCGTTCGATTTATGCAGATATTATCTCTACGTGGCTAAAGCTGGCCAAGAATCAAAAGACTATAGCATTCTGTGTTGATATTGCCCACGCTGAGTCAATCGCAGATCAGTTTAGTATTACAGGAATCAGTTCTGCGGCTATCCATTCCAAGCTATCCAGTGAAGAACAAGATGAAGTTATGCGTGACTTCAAGAGTGGAAGAACCAAGATTCTGTGTTCAGTGCATCAAATTATCAAGGGATTTGATGAGCCGTCTGCTGTGGTTGCATTGGATGCAGCTCCAACAAAATCATTGGCAAGGCACATCCAGAAAATGGGGCGCATTCTAAGGACGTTTCCGGGCAAGGATAGAGCAATCATCCTGGACCACGCGAACAACCTGGCAACCATGGGGCTGCCTACGGACAAACTTCCAAGCAAGCACAGCATGGCAAAGAAGGGGGAGCGTGCGCCTCCGGCAGAAACAGAAGAGCCACTACCAAAAACATGCATTAAGTGCAAAACAATTAAGAGTCCCAAGGTTGTTGAGTGCCCATGCTGTGGGCATACGCCAGAGCGTTTCTCAGATGTAGAGATCTTACCGGGCGAGCTGAAGCAGATGTCGAGGACGCAGAAGAAGAATGCGCAAGAGACTTCGATTGCGGATCTGGTGGAGTGGTACGGGTTCTTTAAATCATTCCAGGCAAAGAACAGCTTTGCTGGGCGGTGGGCTGAGGAGAAGTTTAAGAAGAAGTTTGGCTTTGACCCTGAGACTAAGTTCGGTAGTGATGTGAAGTACGCGAAGTGGAATGAGGATCACAAGCAGTGGGTTAGAAATTACAACATGAGGTCTCAGTATGCGAGGGGTAAGTACGGCGGAGGTCAGACTCACAAGCAGTCACCGCAAGCAGCTAACCACTCGTCGTTTGATAAGAAGGTGCAACAGCTAATGAATGCGGGGAGTTAATTATGAAGTGTAAGGAGAAGGAGAATCCACATTATGACTCATCGGACGATGAAGAGTTTTTCCCCGACAATGATTCTTTTAGGGGGATTTTTTGGGGGTTGCTGGTGCTGTGCCTCTTGGTTGCAGTAGGTCTGGGTTGGAGGTGCTTCTGATGGGTGGCGCAAGTTCAAGAAGAAAGGGGCAGACAGGTGAGCGTGAAGTATGCAAGTTGATACGGGACGCGCTGGACATTGATGCGAGCAGAAACCTTGATCAGACACGGGAGGGGGGGTCAGACATTATGTCAATCCCTGGCTATGCCCTTGAGGTGAAGAAGCATGCAGCGGTGTCACAAGGGAAGATCAGTAAATGGTGGGAGCAGGCAGTGAGGCAGGCGATTGAGTGTGGTCGTACGCCTGTACTTTTCTATCGCATCCCGTCATCGACGTGGCGTGTGGTTCTCGCTATGGATGCAGTCGTTGATCAGTCTGACTACCTGATGACGGTAACCATATCGCCGGAGCTGTTCTTTGAAATGATTCGAGAGAGTGTAAGCCCTGAGTCTTCAGCGTTTGAACCGTTAAGGAAAGATGACTTTGGAATGTAGTGAGCAGGGTGAATATAGCGATCAGGAGTGGATGGAAATAACACTCGCTAGGTGGGCGCTCATACATTTTCAGACTATGGATCTGCTGTCTGCATGGGCAAAGAAGATGGAGAAGAAGAAGGGAGTGGAGTGGCGAAACAGGTTTCGTAAAGTGATATCCAAGCAGCATCACTGCAGGCATACCTGGATGCCTGATGAGTCTAAATTTTATAACAATCTGGAGAATGGTAATGATAGAAATATTACTTGAAGAGGGTGCAAAGGCACCGGTACTTGGGTCAGCTGGTGCAGCGGCAATGGACTTGCATGCGTTCATTGATGAGGTGATGTATCTCTACCCTGGCCAGGATGCCAAGATACGGACGGGGGTAAGTATGGCGATCCCTGAAGGGCAAGCGGGATTCATGTGGCCACGTAGCGGCTTGGATATCAATGAGCGAGTGACGAGGCAGGCCGGACTGATCGACGCTGACTATCGCGGTGAGATTATTGCGTGCCTACATAACCGGGGGAACGAGAGAGTGGTTATCAATCCCGGTGATCGCATCGTTCAGATTGTGTTCCAGAAGATTGAGAGACATGTTCTGCAGGTGGTGGATACGCTTAGTGAAACTGTGCGCGGGGAGAGTGGCTTTGGTGCTTCAGGAAAGCAGTAAGCCAGACATGTCTGTTGTCTATAAGGGTGTCAGGTATTGCACTTTGATGGATATCGCACGGCTGAAGAACATTGATTACTTTAAGTTGAATCGTCGCATTATCTCTTTCGTGTCACAAGGTATCCCTCATGGCGTTGCTGTTCATAATGCGGTGGATATATTGATGAAGCCGGACAGGGATAAGGTTCGCATATTCCTGGAGGCGAACGAGTAGATGCAAAGCATTGTCATAGGGTCAGAGGCAGCGCGGGAGGAGGGTATCCAAATCCTGCGCGATCTTGATGTGAAGAGGGCGCACAAGATGGACGTGAAACTTTACAGGGATGGTCGAAGCAATAACCAGAACAACCTGTTCCAGGTGTGGATGAAGCTGTTAGCTGAGGCAACGGGCAACTCAAGAAAGTATATGGCTACCTTCTTTGAGGAGGAGTTTCTTGAGTCTCACTTCATAACGATAGCGGGTACATCTCATGAGGTGCATGGTGAGGCCAAGTCTTTAAACACGGAAGAGTTTTCTATCTTCATGGATGAAGTGCATGCCTGGGTTGCTGACAATATGCCCGATGTCCGGCTGCCGTTACCAGATGATAACTATCATTCGTCACAGATGGAGGATGCCTTGAGATGGGATTAAAGGTGACAGCTATACGGTCAAAGTTTCTACGTGATGCCGCAAGGGGGCAGCAATGCACGCTGCAGATTCCCGGTGTGTGCAAGGGCAGAACAGACACCACTATTCTTGCGCACCTTGATGGAGAGGAGAAGGGGAGAGGGTTAAAGGTGGATGATTTGTTTGGAGCGGACGCTTGCTTTGAATGCCATGCAGCACTGGATGGGCACAAGCTAAACACTAGCGAGAGGATGTTCTATGAGTGCAGGGCGTTAAGAAGAACACTGAAGCGCAGGGTTAGGCAGGGAGTTATAAAGATCAAAGGATACGAGAATGGATAAGCCAACAGAGAAGTGGTTTATTGATCACGCGCTACATGAATGGGCGCGTTGGTGCAGATGTTCGGTAGGTAGGGAGCTTGGATTTAAGCGCAGGACAATGGAGGGCAGGTTGCGAGATGGGGAGCTGCCGGGAATTAACGGGTCTGGTGTTAAGTGTTCCCCGTCAAATGTTCTGGCTGAGAGCGTGGAAGCTGCTGTTGTCGAGCTGGCTCAGAGAGATGAGATGATGGCGTTCATCTTCCGGCAGTACCATGTACGGAGGTACTCATACCGGAAGATAAGCGCGATCATGAAGAGAAAGATGGGGTTGCATAAGAGCCATACAACCATATCAAAGATAGAGAAGGAGGCGTTGAGGGTGGTTATTGAGGCGGTGCTATAGTAGATCAGTAACCGGTGACTCATTGAATCGATCAGATACTCGGGCGTATTTATTAAGGGTCTCTACGCTCTTGTGTCTGGTTTGAGCCATGATAGAAAAAGGTAGGTGCCCTTTCTTGAGCGCCTCTGTAATCATCCCTGCACGGAACGAGTGAGAGGAGTATCCGACTTGCCCCAGCCCAGCACGCTTAAAGTTGCTGATGATCCTGGCTCTATAGCCTCGATCACTGAGTGGTTTTTCGTTGGGGTGTGCGTGTGTTTTTCTTGCCTGTAAGATTCCTGTCCTTCCCCAGAATAGATATCCGTACTGCATCATGTAGATATTGAAGTGCTTGTCGAAGTACCTCTTGAGTTCAGTCGCTGCACAGTAGTCTGTGTTGTTTGCGAAGGGTATGGCAACGAACTCTTCCTTCCGATCTTTGTTCGTCTTTGATTTTCTAATGTTAATTTTTACTCCATAATCAAGAAAGTCTACATCGCTTGCTTTGAGGGCGAGCACCTCTCCAATCCTGAAGCCGCCATAGAATGTCAGAAGAAACATGGCAACGTCTCTCTCCATAGCGTACTGTTTGTGGGCTGCACGGACCCACTTTTCTGCTTCGCTCCTCATGAAGTCAACAGTCTGTTTGAGGTGCTCTGGAAGTAGGGGTGGGGCGCGGTCAGGCTCATTAGGGAAGGTGTCTTTGATCCCTCGCATCATGGTTACGATGGCCTTGTGCTCTAGGTTGAGAGAATATCCGTAGGCATTGTGAAAGAACTTGATCGCCGAGAGGGCTGCCCGGATGGAGTCTGCTTTCATCCCGGCGTATGCAAGGTTTCCCATATAGACTGACAACTCTTCCTCAGTGCATGGGATTGTGTATCCTGCATCTGTGAACTTCTGAATCATGTGCTTGTATGCTCTCTTGGTGTTGTCATTGATTCCAGCTCGGTATAGGTCTCGCACTTCTTCAGGGATGGTTGGGTTGTCTGGGATTGCGTCGAAAACTTCATCGATATTTACGGTTTTGGTTAGGCTTAGGTTGGCCATGATTCTTCTCCTATGATTGATCTTCTTTTGTTGACGAAGCGCTCTCTGAATAGCTGGTATATCTGCTGCCACCCTTTGCCATGTGCATGCTTGAATATGGGTAGGACATTCGAGTCCTGATAGAACTGTGCAATGTGTGCGCACTCGTGACAGGTTGTTGCTCTGACTAGATCTGTCCAGTCATTGGTTAAGAATGCCCCGAAGATCGGATGGTAAAACACTTCTCGGTAGGCGTAAGGTCCATTGGCATCACGAGGGGGGATGCATGCTCGGAGGGCGATTTGTATGTGAGATTTTTTGCCACGCTTCATTGCGTGAGATGCGCCATTCTTTCTGGTGCTGATCTTTACCTCGGGATGCATGACTGGGTAGGGCAGCGAATGCTTCTTGGTGTTGATTAAGTTAATGCATTGATTCATCGTCTTCTCGGCAACGTCTATGCATGTATCGATGTCTTGTTGGTTCATGGTCGGCCTCACGGAAAGTATAGTTCGCCTAGCGCCATCAGTATTGATAGGCTGATGACATAGAACTTGGCAACCCCTATGGCGGGGTCGTATCTTTCCGGGTCATCGTTAAGCAGTTTCTGCCACAACGATCTGTTGTCTTTCATGGTGTGTCATCTCCTTTTTGTTAGTGTATGGGTAACAGCCGTTGTCTTTAGTGTATCCATCGGCATTCCTGTGAGTTCGTGAATTAGATCATAGTCGAACCACCCCCCATCTAATGAGGTGGTGACAAGCATAGAGGGGTCCATGCCTCGGGGTTTGGACTTCCATGCGGTGGATATTATCCGGGCTAACTCGTCAGTCGTTATGCCGGAAATCTCTGCCATTATTTTGAGGGAGAAGTTCGGGGTGAGTGATAGCCTTGCGATGTCTTGAGCCGAGCATACCTCAAGGCATGGCTTCCATAAATGCCTTCTTGCTTCACGCACTGATTCGAGTTTCATGCCCGGCACATTGTAGTTCTCTGTACCTAGAGGGATCATGGATCTGATCTTTTTGGGGATGTCTGCAGCAACGAACCTGGTCTTTGCTTCTTTGTTGAATGTACGTAGAGTTAATCGTGTTTCTTCGACGGCGATGGTGTTGAAGAACCCTTTTGCTTTTACTGTGTTGAAATTTCCTTTATAAATAACCATTAGAATCCACCGTAAGTTGTTGAAAAAGTATTTTGTTGTATAATGAAGTCGCATTCATCCTATTAATGGAGGCTACTGATATGTATCAATCCCTGTTGAAAATGAGAGATCACTACATTAAGGAAGTCGGGCATGCACCTGACTTCATCAACCTGTCGGCCGCTCAGTATTCTGAGTTAGCAGCAGATATCAGAGAGTGCAACAATGGTGTGTGTGATTCACGCGCCATTAATGATTGCCTTGGCATTGAGATACATGTGATCGCACAGCCTGTGGCGGCTTAGATGATATGGATCGTCTGTCCCCATGGGGCAGTGTGATCTGCAACAGAGGCCCATAGAACGGGGTAGCCTGGCTGGTCCGGGAAGTTGCATTCCAGGTCGGTGAGGTAGACCAGGCAGTCAGGCTCGGCCCCGTTATCTTCAACCCAATCAAATACCGGATCAAAACTGGTGCCGCCTCGGCCACGCGCTTCCATCTTGATAGGGAGGTCAGAGTTCTCGTATTCAGTTACGTCATTGATGCGTGTGTCGCATTGGATTACGACTGCTGAGGCTTCTGTGTTCTCCTCAAGGATGGAGTTGATCTCGCTCTGGAACTGTGTCAGTTCGTCATTGCTGACGGAGGCTGAGGTGTCCACTCCAATCACTATCTTGTTTAGGGTTTGAGACCGTAATGACGGAAGGTAGATTCCTTGGTGGATCATGCGGCGATTGGGTGGCATCATGGTGTATCCATCTTTTGAGGTTGCGGATACGAAGTCACGGAGCTGTGCTTTCCAGTTGGCTTTGGGCTTAATGATGTCCTTGATTAGGTGCTTGAGCTGTCTGGGTAACTTCCCTTGAGATCGTGCGGCGTGTGCGGCCTGGATGGTACGTACCTTCCAGTTTGACTCGTCGGTTGTTCTGTCTTCCTCGGTGGCGGGGCCATCCTCAAAGTCACCGGTTGATAGTGGGGGAGGGGTGTTATTCTGTCCGTCACTGTCGCCCTCTTGGTCGTCATCACCTCCTTGTCCAGCACCTTCTCCTTGTCCGGTGCCTCCTTCTTGGTTGTCGTTATCTCCTTGTTCCTCTTGGTCTTGAGGGGGGCGCTCCATAAAGATAATCTTGTATACATCCTCGACTGACATGTTGTCGAATCGTGAGTTGATGAGTGCATCATCCGGCAGGGTGAATCCAGCTTCACTCACAATGCTGTTCACGACATAGTCACATGACTCCTGCCATTGGCTCATCTCTCTACCCATGCGGCGTAGGTGGTGGGTGAGTGCAACATGCAGGGTTTCATGAGCGAGTATGCCTTTCGTCTCAGCAATGGATAGCGTGTCTACGAACTGTGGGTTGTAGACAATTTCTTTACTGTTGACTTTGAAGGTCTTTGTCTGGGTTGAAGGAACTTTCTTTAGGTGAGCGAGCAGATTGCCAAAAAATGGATGGTCCAGCAGGATACCGCTGGCTGCGAGCTGGATCTTTCTGTCTGCGTTTACGATCTTATTCATGGTGCTATCTCCGCTTGGTTTAATAAGGTGGGTGGGTAATCTATTCCTGCAAAGCAGTCGTTATGATTGGCTTCGATAATGCCGTATGAGTTTTTGAATGCATCCTCATCCCAGAAGTAAGACAGATCCATTGGGATATATCTTTTCATTTTGCTATCTCCGTCATGCCCCCGGATGTCCGGGGGACTTATTTCAAATAACTAGCTTGAGAACATAAATGACATGTCGTCAGCAATCTTCTCTGCATCCTGCTGAACACGCTTCAGGGTGGTGGGGTTATCACGGATGATGGATGGGTCAATGAGTAGCCTGTCCTTAATCTCTTGCGTGAGGCGGTCCAGTTCAGGATCTTTGTTTAGGTTCAGGTCTGGGAGAACGCTTACAAGATCTTCGATGTTGCCAATCAGGGTGTTCTGGAATGACTTGCGCCGCTTGCTGGTTCCGTCATCATCGGCAACGATGGCAAGCCTGTCGCTCATGCTCTTCACTACCTTATACAGTCTGGCAAACAGGTCTGTTGTGATCTTCTGTGTTCTCTCGCTCACGTTATCGTTGATCTGCTGCTTGATTGTGTCGGCATCCATTGATTCGATTCGGAAGTCTTCACCATCGGGGATGGCCATCACCTCTACACTGACATCGAAGTGCTCATTCATCTCCTCTTCGGTGGGGTACAGATCCTCGTCATACATATCTCCGAGTCTGACCTTGGCCTCGTCCAGCCATGCTTGCCGTCTCTGGATGAAGAGGGTGATCTCTGCATCCCAGTCTGCTTTTGCTTTCCTGTAATCTGATGTGAACGTGTTGTAGAGAGTGGATGGCATGATGCGGAATCCGTTGTCCCCCCATGGTGAGCTGCTCTCTATCCATAGGGTTCGGATGTAATCTCTTGCTGCACGTATGGGCTTGAGTGCCTCGTTACTGTACAGGTTTTTGGTGTAGCGCCCTGCATCTGTCTGGGCATGGTTGTTGTTATTGGTGGCCTCTGTGACGGCGGGGTCTTTCTTTGACATGCCGATCATTGAGAACTTGATTGAAATTAACATCGCTTTGTCTTGGATACACATGGTACTATCTCCTGGATTTTCCCTTTACAGGGATTGAAAAATGATTTATTGTGTGCGGGACGTTGTGGTGAATGCTATCTCCGCACGTTGGCCCGGCTCGTTCTTGGATGAGTCGGGCTTTTTACTTTCAGAAGCAGGCTAAAAAGTCTGCCTCTATCTCTGCTGTATCTGATCCATTCGTAATCAGGCTCTTTAGGTGGTCCCATCTCAGTACGCGCTCACGTTTGCGGTTGTTTCTTTTTGCCTGTTCTTTGGCCTCCTGTAGTAGTGGTTGATAAAGTCTGGTGAACTCTTTCTTTAGTGACTGCTGTTCTGATCTCCAGCTTGTCCAGTCAATTGCTTTGTAGCTAAGGTTGTCGCGGATATGGGTGCAGATATCACGGGTGACATCTTCAAAATAGCGACCAATATCATATTGATTTACCAAGGATGAGCCATCTCCATCTAGCTCATTTTGGATGAACCCATGTATCTCAACGTATCTTGTCCAGCTTTGAAGGGTGGACAAGATTTTGTCTGCAATAAGAGAGAAGTCTTCGGTTGATTCAGTGAAGTGAGTGGTTTCGCAGTCTGTCAGATACATACCTGGCAGGGATTCAAACTCAGACTCTTCGTGCTCGATCAGGGGAGGGCGGATATACCAGTCCTTTCCCTTTCGGTGGTCTATGGTAAGTTTGTTTTGTTCATCAACTTCATCGAGGTACTCTTTGATATTTTCGAGTTCAAAGTCCCAGAAGTCTTCAAGTGCGTAAATGTTGGGATTGTTTAGCCTGGCATTAAAGTGGCGGATGGCTGCGTCATCATCCCAGTTCGTTATGTAATCGGTGTCGTGAATCATGTAGTGATCCCTGGGTATTGAACCTTCTTCAACTAATGCCCCCCAGTATTTGATCTTCGCACTGTCTTCGTAGCGTGGGTACTCCTCGGCATCTTCTGATCCTTGCTCAATAACTGCCATGCTTCGGATGATATTGAATGCCTGTAGGATGTCGTCATTCAGGTTGGGGTAGTGGTCGGTGTTCTGTATTAGTTGCGGTGTATTGATGATGTGAATAGTGGTGTCGTTCATTGGAACGATATCGTATGAGGGTGAGTTGGCTGATAGTTCTGAGAGTCGCAGGAACCCGCAGAGAACCCCCTGTTCCCTGATAATATCGATGGTGTATGCGCTTCTCTGCACCACAGGTGTCTGTGTGATTACAGGTTTTTCATTCATGATGTTCTCCTTGCCCCCCGGTGAACCGGGGGAGTATTGAATTAGTCTGCAGTTGCGAGGTAGATATCCTGGTGATCAATACACCATTGGGTGTACTCTCGGGTCTTGGATAGCCATGTCTCTCTCATTGCGAGATCCTGAATGGTGCGTACTTGGAATTCCTCTGGCATCTCTGGTCGATTGAGGTAGGTAAATACCCGCCCAATATTCTCCTCGTTAGCCTTTCCAACCAGTGCGGCACTGACTGCGAAGAGGGTGCTTGGGTCGTCGGGAATCTCTGCCCGGTCCGGGTTCATGATGATGTTGTTGATGTCCACCATCTTGTCGAAGATATCCAGGAACCCAAAGAAGGCGGTGCCAATCTCTTCGCCGAGCAGCCCAACGAGGGCAGGGTGTAGGAGAGACTTGTCGGTGACGGTCTTGACCACATCGCTCGCTTTTTCCCATGTCCGTGGGGTTGCGTTAATCTTCTCATCTGGATTAAACCGGTTGAGCACGCCTGTGTTGTGCTCCTCAGAATTATCTGCCCCTACTGATGGACTCATCTCAACAAACTTGATGGCTCGCATATCAATATCATTTTGCAGTGCCCATTTGATCCAGTCGTCTTGAGAGATTTCAAGGTTGAGGTGGCTGACACGGTTATTGATGTGGCTGGAGACTCGCGTGGTACCTGCCTTGTCCTCCTGACGGTTGCCGGCAAGGATGACTACCCAGTTTTCTGGGAGTTCATAGTCTCCCAGCTTGCGCTCATAAACGATACGAGAGGCCATGCTCTGCATCTGTGTTGAGCACTGTGCGATCTCGTCTAAGAAGAGGATGACGTTGTCTGCGTCTGGGTAGAGTTGCTTTGGTGGGTAGTACACAGTCTTGCCGTCCACGGGTACAGGTAGACCAACCAAATCCCATGGGTCAAACTGCGGCAGGTAGATGGAGTGGCATGCAAACCCTGCCTCCTTTGCGGCTTGCTGAATGATTTCTGTTTTACCGATTCCGGGCTGACCCCAGACTACGGTTGGCATCTTGAGTGGGATGCTGACGGTTTTAATGTAGTTTCTAAACTGCTGCGGTGTGATCATTGTATTCATTTTACTATCTCCAGATTAAATTAAATATGCTGCACAACTATCTGAGTTATTTCAAATAAGTCTCCTAATGTTTTGTGTTAACGAGTGATGCTAGAGCCTGTGCGGCAATGTCTCTCAGCGGCACCGGTACTGTGCCAGCACCTGCGCAGTAGAGTTGAGGCTGAATGCCTAGTGGTGGACTGCTGGGGTTGTAGGTAACCCATATTGCATCCTCTTGATCCCATCCAACACAGTAGGGTGCCTTTGTGTTGGCGTCTTGGATTGCTTCTTGTAGTTCCATCGTGCTATCTCCTGTTGTTAAAAAAGTCCGTTCAATATTTACCTCTGGTTGTCTCTGTGTTTCTGGTTCACTATCTATACATGGTTGTCTTAACTGTTATGGTTCACTTATAGATGATGGTTGTCTCCCCTTGCTTGATTCAATCACTTCACTGGGGTGTCTCGATAACTTTGTTGCACTGGCATTGAATGGGTGTCTGACCGAGATTGGTTTATTGCTGCGCTAGTCGGTAACGGGTACTGCATCCTCAAATCTAACGAGCAGTCTTCGCGTACCCTTCCCGTCTGCTGGATCTTCGTAAATGTATGGCTGCTCTGAAAGCGACATAAAGGATCCGTTTTCTTTTACGAGGTATGTGGCGGCAGAGTGAGTGTGAACTTCGGTTATGACTCCTTGCCTTATTCGTGTGCCGATAGGGTGGGGAGGGGTGATGTTGTTTTCTTCGGCCCATTTGAATTGGGCTTCCTGGTGAAGCTGGTTAGCTGTCGTGCTCATGCAGTCTAAGGTTTCCACATCCATTGAGTCTATCTCCCAGTCCCAACTCTCATGGAGCCTGATTGCTAGATCGAAGCCGTCTATACCTGGGTGAAATTCATCGACTAAGGCTCTTATATTGTTGTCGTCTACCTCGCGCCCCATCTCCATGAGGGTCTTTTTTGCGACTTCAGTTATGATTTCTTCTGTAATTTGTGGGCGTTGTTTCATTTGCTGTCTCCGTATTAAAAATTGATTCATATCTCTATTATGGTTGTCTTATTTTCTTTGATTCACTTCCAAAATCTGGTTGTCTAACCCCTCATTGGTTCATTTTCTACTATGGGTGTCTGACTTTGATTGATGTATTTACTTGCAGAATGTGGTTCGTTACAACTTCGTGTGTGCATTATTTTTCTTGACGCACTTTGTTTTTTTGGGTGGTTTGAGTCTGGGTGTCTCCCTTACCATGGTTCAGTTGTTTTACATGGGTGGATTATTCATCCTGATTCACTGACTGATAATGGTTGTCTTGTTTTTACTGGTTCACTCACTTCTAATGGTTGTCTTAACGGGTTGGTTCACTCACCTCTAATGGTTGCCTTTATTTAATTGGTTCACTAAATAGCCATGGTTGTCTTTATTTATTTGGTTCACGTAACCAGTTGGGGTGTCTTATTAGATGTGGTTCATTACTTCCTTATGGCGGTCTTCTATTACTTGATTCTCTCTTTAATCAGGCTGCCTCTGCCTGAGCGTATTTGCTGGCTGAGCCGTGCGTCATTCCCAGTTTGGCCTCTTCATAGGTGGGGGCCACTGTCAGCCCTTCGAGCCTTCTCCATGCGTTGTAGAGGTCGGTTAAGAACTTCTTGACCATGTATCTCACTGCCATGTTGTGGCGGTGCCCTTTGGTTTTTTCCTTATGCTTGGGGTGATTCTCTAGCCGGTGCTTGTAGCTGTCATAGATGGAGCGGTAGGGGCTTGTCTCTGCCTTCTGCTTAATGAAGCTGGAGCCAAGCACCCCAATTAATTTTGTCTTGAGGAAGGGGTTGAAGGTGATCCCCATTTTGGTCTGTTCGGCACCATCCTTGTCGGTGTATGTGCTCTCTTCAAGGTGGTGTTTAAATCTGCCCCGTCCTTCTCCCTTCACTACATCTAGCCCGGCATATTTATGCAGAGAGGAGGGGTACTCAGCGGTATGGATGTTGATCTCCGATATAATTACTCCAGCCATGGCTGGGCCAACACCCTTAACGTCATCCATGAAGTCGTTCCATATAGGGAATTCTCTCAGGATCATGCCGAGTCTGCGGAAGTGTGTGCTCTCAGCACGCTCTAACTCAAAGTATTCATCAAGCAGAGCCAGCTCGGTGAAGTTGGAGATTACTTCGTCACCCTTGAATGTTTTTTGGCGAGGGAAGGATGTCACACCATCGGTGATCTTTTTGTATGACACGCGCAGTGTCTTGATTATGTCTTGGGCATCCATATCCAGGGTGTCCTCACTCTCGCTTGGTTTTTGCCCGAGCTTTGCCTTGAAGTTTCCGACGATGCGGTTGCCCATCATTATGCGTAGCTTCTGAATGTCGTATGCCCCACGGACGATTGTTTTAAGGTTGCTTCTTTCCATTGTGCTATCTCCAGTTATTTGAAATAAGTACGGCCAATTGGCGGTGTTATTGGCGTGTGATTTTCTTGGTGAATGAGTCTATGAACCAGCGTTTGGCTGAGTATCGGGTAGAGTGTTCGATCACCATCCCCTTGAACAGGTAAGCCGTTTTTGTTTGCAGCTCAAAGTCGTCACCCGTTTCAATGGCCATGAGTATCTTGATGAAGTCATGCTTGTCTGGCTTTGTGTCTAGCACGATGCAGTAGCGCCCCCTGTTGGTCCTTATGATGGGTGTCTCTACTGATTCAATAATCAATGGGTTGATCGTGATGTCAGTCTGGAGGGAGTAGTCATCCCCGCTGGTATTCTTTAGCTCCCTGACCGCATCTGGTTTGCCGTGCGTCTTAATGTTTGTGACCGCGCTGTGGTTTACCCAGTTACCGGGTACTCCTGAGAACCTGCGATGAATCCCGTCGATGATGCTGTTCTTGAGTTTGGATAGCTCTGATCGGGGCTGTTTAATGCGGTTGCTTGGTATCATAAGGCTGGAATCTTTGTTTGTGTCTATCCATGTTTCTGAGTCCAGCTTTACTGAGGACCTACTGTGTCTGTCTGCATAAGCGTGCCAGACGTCACCGCCCTGACGGTAGAAGTAATCATTTGTATGGCTTGTTAAGGCATCGATTCGATCCATTGTTGTGCGTGTTGGCCATCCGGCGAAGGTAACCAAGGTGTGACCATCTACTTTTTTCGCTATCTTATTTCCGAAGAGCCAGATGGATTCTCCGTCTGTGTTTGTGTTGCTGTATGTCTTTCCCCTTCCCTGAACGAAAGCCTCTCTAATGATTTCTGCTGTCTGTGTCATTTTGCTATCTCCATAAAAAAGCCCCGCTGGTACGGGGCTGTGTGTGAGTTATGTTGTCTGGTCTGTGGTGTAGTTGTGGATCGGCCAGTTGAACCCGTACCCCTTGGAGATTTCAGCTGCGTAGTCGGTTGCATCTGTCCGTAAAGAGAAGTCTCCAACGCAGTCAAGGCAGCCTTCCTTGAGGCGTACGTATACCGAGAAGAACTGGGGGTTTTTGTTGTCTATTTCTATGTGGGTCTCTGTTCCGCTTTCTTGGTGGAGGGAGTCCCTTACACCATGGACTTCGATTGACTCATAGTCGTGAGGTTTTTTGATGATGCTGTCTGCATATTTGTATATCATTCTGACTCTCCTTTCCACTCTTCAATGCTTACATCTGTGTCATAGAGTGCATACACCCAGCCGTCTTCAGGAACTGAATCATTCCAGTGAAATGGCACCATCCATTCTTCTTCTGGTAGTAATCCCCTGTTTGTATCAAGAGGTGGGTGCCAAGAGGGGAGAGTGCGGCTTTCTCTGAACGCCCACACTTCTTCTTCATTTACGTAACGCAAATAGTCAAAATCCTGTCCGCCGCGCACGAGACGAACATACTTGTAGCGGTTCTTATTGCTTCTGCCGTCGGCGCCATTGCCGAAATGGACAAGCCACGCGCCATTCGAACCGTCGGCACCCGGCGACGAAGACCAATACCAGCCCTCATTATTGTCGCTGGTTAGTCCGGCTTGTCTCTGAATAAGAATCAGCTCAAAGATGGTAGGCAACCGCCAACCATCATCCTGCTGATCCAATGCTTCATCATAAGTAAAATCACCCTCAACCCGCTTGGTCTCTATAAGAGTTTTTGAGGCTGAATCTTGGTGCTCGCTTGTATCTGCGGAGGGAATGCTGGGACGTGATACAGCTCCTGCATATCCACCGAAGTGATCACTTATTAGGGTGGATAGACCTTCTAGGAATGCTTCGTATGAGTCGCCATCATCTATGATTTCTGTATGGTGGGTTGCGTTATGGATGATCTGCCCCATTTCTTTGTCGGTTAACATTTTTGCCATGATTGCTATCTCCTTGTTGTTGGGTGCCCATCGATAGGTTCCTTATGGTTGCTATCCTTTGGGCTGGTGTTGTATGAGTTGATGTGTTTGATTTCGTAGTATCCAATCACCAAGATGGTGACCAGCATGAAGATAGGGAAGCTCATAACAGCCCCTTTATTCTTGATGACATATTTACAATCGTCAGATACTCGCTGTCTGTGATCATGTACCGGCGATACAGTGACATGATCATCTTGATCGTTCGTTTATTCATGGGTGCTATCTCCGCTTATTTGAAATAAGTGCGGCCAATTGGCGGTGTTATTTGTTCATTATTTTTCTGTAGGATTCGGTGAGTGCATCTGCTTTCTCGGAAGACATCTTGTGTTTAGGGCCACAGCCGTGTGGACAAGTAAGGGTTGGGTTTTTAGCGGTGCCAAACAGGCGGCAGATGAACGGTCTGTCTTTATAGATGTCACAGCCACCACTGAGTGAGTAGGGACAGGCGAGGGTGCCTGTCTCTGCCTTGCGCTTGTCGGATATAGAATCCCATTCGGTTTTGCTGAAGGGGACGGGGCCGCAACAGTCAGTACATCCTTCCCTGCACTGGAATGTAGGAATCTTTGAGTACATCTGTTGTAGTTTCTTTTTGGGTTTCATGCGTTACCTCACATCCTTGTCGGTGGTTGTCCAGTTGTGGTACTTGTTGTTGATTCTTGAGCTGATCTTTTGCTTGGAATCTGAAAGGTAGACTCTCTTTTCTGTGGCGATCACGCATACCCGATACCTCTGGGTCTCGAACACGTAGCCACATTCTGTATCAAGCGGCAGCTTCTCTTGCTTATGGATATGTCGGGCAAGGAGGCTGAACTTATCCAGTGTCCCGATATTGTGTGGATTTTCCAGTAGGTAACCTAGCGTGCTCTTCTCCATTACTTCCGGTATCACTAGCTCAGCATGTTTCATGGCTGATGTTGCTGTTTGGTCCACTTTCAGATTATTGAAGTCAACGTCCCCGCTTAATGCGTATCCATTCTCGTTGGTAACTGCTCGTGCTGGGTTGTACATTAGGCGGCTTCCTCTTCAGCGTTGTCGTGGAGAGTTTTGAGCTGGTTTATTATGTCGCTACTGGTGAAAGCAAAATGTTTTTCTCTGTCTATATCGACACCAAATAACTCTTCCGCTGCTGCCCACTTTATGTGGGCCACATCCCCAGTGAAGCAAGCATTCTTGTCCGTTGAGGGGTCGCCTGTCGTCCCAATCAAGGCTAAATACTCGTCACTCATGGCGGCATGTTTAGGGCATAGTTCGTACCCCATAACCATTTCATAGACAAACGGATGAATATGATCAAGCGTATTATTCATCCGTTTGTCTACCAGTATCACTTCGTCATGCTTCTCATGACATACCGGGCAGATCATGTGTCCCATTCCTATGTATGACTTTTCCATTTTTCTATCTCCATAAAAAAGCCCCGATGATTCGGGGCTTGTGTTGTAAAGGTTGTTGTTTACTGGCGGCCTTTCTGCATCTGTTTCGACAGGACGTACTTGGCCCTGTTGATAAACTGCCTTGACTCGTTTGGCTTCATCTTTATGATGTGCTGAGCATCTGACAGTATTGATATAGCCAGCATGAGTGGGTTGCCAAAGGATTGCTCTTCCATCATTTCCTTTATGTCGCTTTCAGAGCAGCCATACATTTCCTGATGTCGTGCGTCTACTGTTTGTGTGTTGTCATCCATTGCTATCTCCATGTGTTGAGTGCCGCCAATTGGCGGTTATTTCAAATAAGTGTGTTGATTGTTAGACTAGCTTACTAGCCATCGCCATAGCCAGAGCCATTGCCAGAGCCAGAGCCATAGCCATCGCCATTGCCAGAGCCATAGCCAGAGCCAGAGCCATTGCCAGAGCCAGAGCCATAGCCATGACCATAGCCATAGCCATCGCCATTGCCATAGCCATCGCCATCGCCAGAGCCATCGCCATTGCCATAGTCAGAGCCATAGCCATAGCCATTGCCATCGCCAGAGCCAGAGCCATCGCCATAGCCATAGCCAGAGCCATAGCCAGAGCCATAGCCATCGCCATAGCCAGAGCCATAGCCAGAGCCATTGCCAGAGCCAGAACCAGAGCCATAGCCAGAACCAGAGCCATAGCCATCGCCAGAGCTTTTGTCGGGGTTGTCGTCTCTAATTTTGCTCATTAGGAGTATGCTCCTCGATAGACTTGCGAGCTTCAGCAGAGCAGGATGTTAGCGAGTAGTCCTCAATAATGGTTTTCCGTGCTACAGCAGGTGCAGTCTTTGAGTCCGAAGATAGTCCGCTCAATGCAACGCCTTCGTACCAGCTCATCTTCTTGTCGCTGGGGCGGTGATGCCAGATACGAATCGCATCTTTCAGGATTACACCTGTATCATCTGCTGCGATTACTTCTCCGGCATTGATGCCTTCGTTTCTTGAGCGGCAGATCACATACTCTCCAACCATTGCGGCTGCAAGGTTGGAGTAGCTGGCGGCTGCAGTGTTAAACATTGCTGCAATTTGCTTTAGCTCGCCGAATTTCATTTCATTAATGTTCATTTTCATTTTCATTTCCTTTTTAGTTGGGCCGATTGGCCTAGATGTGATAGCCCTGCTGATGCAGGGCCGGTTATTTCAAATAAGTGTGTTGATTGTTAGACTAGCTTACTAGCCATTGCCATAGCCATCGCCATAGCCATAGCCATCGCCATCGCCAGAGCCAGAGCCATCGCCATCGCCAGAGCCATTGCCATAGCCATCGCCATAGCCATCGCCATCGCCATAGCCAGAGCCAGAGCCATCGCCATAGCCAGAGCCATTGCCAGAGCCATAGCCATCGCCATAGCCATTGCCAGAGCCATTGCCAGAGCCAGAGCCATAGCCATAGCCATAGCCAGAGCCATAACCAGAGCCATAGCCAGAACCAGAGCCATAGCCAGAGCCAGAGCCATAGCCAGAGCTTTTGTCGGGTTTGTCGTCTCTAATTTTGCTCATTAGAAGTATGCTCCTTGATAGCCCCGATGATTCGGGGCTGGTTATTTCAAATAAGTGGGGTTGTTTTCATTTTTCTATCTCCATTGCCTCCTGTTCTTTCTCGCTCTCCAGCGCCATCTCAATCACTTCTCTAATACGACCGATGGTGATCTCTCCGTAATCTGGTAGGTGCAGACGGGAATTGTTCTCCCTGCCTTTTCGTGGGGTAAGGATTTTCGTGGCCTTAGTTGCTTTCTTGAGTGCCGAAGTGAGAGCTGCGAAGTCTTCTAGGCCGGTTTCGTTTTGGGTGCGATTAATCTGCTTCCAGATTCGGTTCAGCGTTTTAGCCATTTGGTTTGCACGTTGTCTCCCTACGGTTAGCGGTTCATCGTATACAAGCTCAGGATCAGAGAGGTAAATCGTGCTGGAGAAGCTGAACTTTTGCACTCCGCATTCCAGCATTAGATTGTCATAGAAGTCAGAATCTCTGTCGTAGTGGTCGTGAGACTTCCAGAGAAGATCGCCATCATCGTTGATGGTGGCAACTCTGGCGTGGAAGTGGTGGGGGATTGCGTCACTATAAGCGGTGCGCTTATAGTCCGTCACATGGTGGAATAGGATTACTGTTTCTGAATTTATTTTGTCGTGGTCCATTTTTCTATCTCCATAAAAAAGCCCCGTTGATTCGGGGCTGGTTATTTCAAATAAGTGGGGTTGTTTTCATTTTTCTATCTCCATTGCCTCCTTGTGGATGTAGTCCTGTATTCCGAATATGCTGGGAAAAGCAGCCTTAATCTCATCCCTTGAGTACGATCTGCCGTTCTCATCGTCGTACAGGTTGTCGTTACTGGTTAGTGCGAAGGATGAGTTTATAAGGGATTCGATTTCTGCTGCTGATGGTGACAGCCGTATGGGTTTTTTGCAGATAGTGCAGTTCATTCTCTTGTCCAGATACTGAATCGGGTGTCGAACTGGCCTAGCTCGTCAATAGTGAGCACGAAGTCCACGTCCTTGTATTGCTCGGCTATAGCTGACGGGTCGTCGTTCTGACCTTCATGTAGACCGCTCTCAAAATGCGGCTTAACTTTTGTGAACCCTCTCTTTTCAAGGTTGATGTTGAATAGGGAAGCGGCTCGCTCATTGTTCAGCAGGTATTCCTCTATATACGCTGCCTGTAGATCCTCGTTGTTCTCGATCTCATCACCACCGATGATCTCTCCATTTGTCCAGTCGTTCTGGATGAAGTACGGCTTCCATCCATAATGGCTGGGGGTGGTCCTGTATGCTTTATTGGTGTCGTGGTTGATTGTCCATCCATCGTACCATTCGAGACTGAATCCTCGGCGTTCTAAGCCGTTCTTTATATATTGAGGTACGTCATTCCAGTTCCCAAGCATCACCCCGTTATCAGGGGAGTGGTATCCCGGCTCTCCATAGTCATCGCATAGATGAATGCCGTGCTTCTCCATTAATTGAAGCATTGTTTTTCTGTTCATGGTTACTATCTCCTTTCAGTAATTCGTGCCGCTTATTTCAAATAAGTCGGCTCACTTTTTTTTCACAAAATCAGTCATTATCGACCCTTTCCAGTACAAGATCGTTTTCACGCTCAATCATTGGCACGATATAAACATTCCCTTGTTCATCTCTACCCTTAGCAGCCTCAAAGCCCATTTTTTTTGCACATTCGCCTTGTTTACCCTGTACCCACCAATCAATTTCACCGCCTCCACCATGCTCCCAAACCGTATCACGACCGTCCAAAACTCGTTCAGCATCATCTTCTGAAATTTCAAGAACCTCAGCGATGTTTTTAATAATTTCTTCATCATAAAGATCATAGACAGCGCATATTTTTTCTTCTGAAATTTCAAGCGAGTAAACATATACAATGTCAGATTGTGTCATTATGTATTCGTTAGTTGAAAAAAATAAACAATCACTGAAAATTCCTGAGTCATTTATTTTCTCTATTTTGTTTGGACTTGTGTGTATGATTTTCATTGCGTCCTCCGTTGCATTCTCCACTCAAAATCAAACGACAAACTCGCGCTTTCTGGCACGGAAAACCAACCAAGCGCCTCGCACGCCGCGCTGATATATTTATCCGCGTCGAGATCATCCCCACTATTCCAGTCGGTATTGATGACGTCTAGTAGGTGGGAGTTTATATAGTCCTCTATTTCGTGTTGGTCTGTACCGCCATTTGTGATAGACACGGCGCAAACTTCGCTCTCTGCTACGCTATCCAGTGTCCAGCAATCCAACATTTTTCGAACTATATCTATAGCCGCACTGGTAAAGTCGCTCCATTCTTTAGTAGCGTAGTAGTAACTGACACCCAATCCATCAATTGGATCTAACACCGTTTCAATGTCACTATTGAGGCTCGGTGCAAGATAACCTATAGAATCAAAAGAGAAGGTTTCACTTTTATAGTTGCCGGTTGTAGTTCTGCGTGTCTCTCCCTCTGAGAATCTTGAGGGTGACTCCATTTCAGTATATAATTCATCAATTCTTGTCTGTAGGTCGATGAAATTGACCGACTGTTTTTTGTAGATTTTCATTCTTTATTCTCCATCGTCGATGAAAAAGAGTTCGCTGTCTGCATAGCGGGTGAGACTCCCTGTAAACAGGTGTTCATAGTTCGCATAGGGATAACGGCTATACATGTCCTGCAGCTTACAAGAACACCACTGGTTGCCGCCAGGCCCTACCAACGGTGCTGTTTTCAGCCACACCTCATGCAGTGATTCAACTACTATATATACTGTTTTTTTCATATATTATCTCCTTGGTTATTTCAAATAAGTACACTCACTCAGTGAGTAGGTAGTTCCACTTATTTCAAATAAGCACACTCAGTGAGTAGGTAGTTCCACTTATTTCAAATAAGTATACTCAGTGAGTAGGTAGTTCCACTTATTTCAAATAAGTGAAAAAAGTATTGTGTGTTGTTCACCACCTTTACTGGTGGATATCTGCGGGACACAAAAGCCCGCTCATTTTTTGCTCGGCACCCATGACAGGAACTCCACTATCATTTTTTTGCTGTATTCCATTCCCTGACAATGGCGGGGTAACTGGTGTAGCCAGTATTCGCAGGTAATCTGCTGGACCCTCTTTTACGGTGGAGCTACCACCTAACAGATATTTGTCGGCTATCTGTAAACCGCTTATGCTATCTGCTTATTTCAAATAAGTGATCAAACAGCATAAGGTGAAAACCACCACCTCCAGTAGGTGAAAACCACCACCCCCAGCAGGTGAAAACCACCACCTCCAGCAGGTGAAAACCACCACCTCCAGCAGGTGAAAACCACCACCTCCAGCAGGTGAAAACCACCACCCCCAGCAGGTGAAAACCACCACCTCCAGCAGGTGAAAACCACCACCTCCAGCAGGTGAAAACCACCACCTCCAGCAGGTGAAAACCACCACCTCATAGAATCGAGGCGGTGGTGTGGTTGGCTACAGTCCAGACATATCGTAACCCGCGTGTTCCCCCAGAGTTTTAAGCAGTGCGATTTGTGCCTTGCCGCTCATGGAGTCGAATGCGCCTATGATGTCGGCTTCGGTGGTTCTAGGCGCCTCTTTCTTCGCCGCCTTTTTGGCGGGTTCGGGTGCAACCTTTTTGGAAGTCCCTACGGCATGGATACCTGCATCAATAGCCCTGATTCGCGCATCACTGAAGCCCTTTGAAGACTTGATATCAACACCAGCTGCAGCCCACTCCCCCATCTTTTTTACTTGTGAACACCGGCTTGCAAGCTTTTTGCCTACGGGCGACTTATCCCACGTAGTACCAGTGATTGAACCAGTTTTCTTATCCGTTTTGTTGATCCTATGGGCGGACCCGGCTTCGATTATCTTCCTGATCACTGTATCTGCACCTAAGAGCTGAGTTAACCGAATGAACCCGGACTCAATGCCACCAGCTACCGCGGTAGCGTGTTCAATAGCGCGGACCAGTGTACTTACCGTTACACTGTCGGACCCCTGTATAACCTTATTCAAGGCTGCCATGGCTAACGGCTTAAATACCGTTTTGCTTCCTGCAGTTGCTTTTTGATTGGTTCCTGCAGTTGCTGTTTTTTTAGTCACTGCAGTTGCTGTTTTTTTGGTTCCTGCAGTTGCTGTTTTTTTGGTTACTGTCTTTTTCATGGTTATCTCTCCAATTATCAAGGGGTTGCACGGGTTTTGTTTTGCGCTTGCCTTGTGGGTTGTTGAATTGCAAGGGTTTTATCCCCGACTTATTCAATATTACCTTGCCTTGATAATGATTTTTGGGGGATGACGCGGATGTGCTTATTTCAAATAAGTAAAAAGCCCCCATATTCCGGTAACTTACATTATCGGTGCCTGCATATGCGCACAGCATCTTCAAAATGGGGGGCTATGGGGCACAGAAAGGGGGGTAAAGGGACGCGAGTATCTCTATACATCCCCCCATTCCCACACTACTCCTCCCCCTCCCAATAACTACCAAGTTAATAACACAGACTATTCCCGCTATTCAACCCCGAACCCCATATATCTGCCTCTTTTTTGGGCAAGGGGGGGTGTTTTGGTGGATGTACCCCTGGAATATGGGTTGGAGTCCCGTATTTTGGGGATTATTGGAAATGTAAAAGGTGTTGTGGAACAGTGAGTTAGTTAACATGTCCCACGGGGTGGGTACTGGGGTTTTGGATACCCTGGTTTGGTGGGTATTTGGTGGTGGAGATTGTGTGTATTCCCCCTGTCGTAGGGGGTCAGAGTGACGTAAGTTATTGAATCCCTTGTAGCTGTTCTGTTTTCAAGGATTTATGTGCAGGGTACTGGTGGTATGGGGGTGGAGTTATGCTATTAACTGGTTAACAGCAAATTATTTTGCCTGTGCTTAGATCCCATAAGCCTACGGGGTAGTAAGTCATAGTCCGAACTTCTTGGCGATCTTTTGTGCCTGCTCTTCGTTGGTTTGTATGTTGATCCATTTAGCTACTTCTTCCCATGAGCTTGTTCTGTGTTCTGATTCGCAGCAATTGCAGGATGAGCTGAAGTAGAGTTTCTCTTCTTCTCTGAAGAAGAACACGACGACACCGCAGAGGCAGCAGTTGTGTGACGGGATGATGTCGATACCTGCATCAATGGTGGCTTGTTTAACCTGGTCGGCTGTTACTTTCATTGGTCAATCTCCTCGAAGTTCCGGTTCATGTAGATATACAGCAGATGATTGTGTGTCCTCTTGTTCTGAGCAGGAGGATGAATGCGTCCCATATTGATGGGTCTTCGGTGTAGGTTTCGTCGTAGTCCATGACAATGAGCATGGGTGTATTATATCAACTGGAGTTAATTTGAGTTAATAAATAACTTATTTCGCAATAGAGCAGAAAACTTTGAATACATTGCGGTTTACAGACAGGGTAATTTTGACCCTTAGATTAGGTAGTGGTGGTAGTTCGCTCTGCTGAAATCTTACATCCTCCTTGCGGAAATATTAAACCACCTTCGGGTGGTTTCTTTTTATATGACACAACAAATCACGACTATTGACTGGGACAAGGTGCAGGAAGAATTCCTCTCGGGTACCTCTGTGGATGAGATAGCGTCAGCTATTGGTGTGGATAGGATGGATTTGTATGCTCACGCTGAGAGGGAGGGGTGGGTACGGCAGCTGATGTTGGAAAAAAATCTCGCGGTTCAGGCACGAAGTGCCTTGGGTGATGACGGGGATTTGGACAAGGCTGTAGACCGAGACGTAAAGATCCAGCAGGATGTTGCGGATATTGCTGAGTTGGCAATTCAGAAACTACCTGGTGTGGTGGCCTTGTGCACAAAGCCTGGGCAGCTGCTCACTTGCTTGCGAGCAAATGATGTAGCTTATGAGACGTATAAGAAGGTACGCGGCCTGACTGATGGTGGCATCAGTACAGAGGGTGATGACAGGATGCTGGATAAGGTTCGTAAGATCGTCGAGCGTAACCGTGCAATAAGCCTGACTAAGCGGGAAGCTCTTGCAGCCCCTGAGTGACGATGAGCTGGTAGAAGCTGGCTTCCTTGATCTTGAGGTTTACTCGGAGGCGTTTCTAAAGATTGCGCCAAAGGCTGGTGGTACACCGATGCCGTTTGTCTTTAACCGGGCGCAGACACACATACATACTGAGGTTGAGCGGCAACTGGCTGAGGCGGGTCATGTTCGGAAGCTGATCCTCAAAGGGAGACAACAAGGAGCTTCCACCTACGTACAGGCCAGGTACTACTGGAAGACCAGCACAAATATAGGACAGCGTGCGTTCATTCTTACGCACGACTCCGGGACAACAAAGCGGCTGTTCGCAATGACGGACAGGTATCACCGCTACAGCCCTGAAGAGATACGCCCAAAGATTGGGGCATCAAACGCAAATGAACTTTTCTTCCAGGATCTTGAGTCCGGGTATGAAGTAGGTACTGCAGGGAACAAGGCGGTTGGACATGGTTTCACGCTGCAATACTTTCATGGGTCGGAAACTTCGCGTTGGCCAAATGCTGAGGATCACCTGACGGGTATCTTCCAGGCGGTATCAGGGGAGCGGGGCACTGAGATTATTCTTGAGTCCACTGCGAACGGAGTGGGAGGTGTCTTCTATGACATGGTCATGGAGGCTCATGCGGGTGATGGTGAGTATGAACTTATCTTCGTCCCCTGGTATTGGCAACCTGAGTATCGCAAGCCATTTGTGAAAGAGGGTGGGATTCTAATCCCGGCCAGTGAAATTGAGCTAACTGAAGAGGAAGAGTTCTTCCGCACTCAGTACAAACTGGATGTGCAGCAGATTGCTTGGCGGCGATCAAAGGTGCATACATTAAAGAGTGAAGCAAAATTTAAAGAACAGTATCCCTTCACCATCGAAGAAGCGTTTCAGGCGAGTGGTCGGAGTGTGTTTGCCGATAACTGGCTCACTGATGCTTGGTATGAGTGCTATACCCCAGCTGAGCGAGGAGACATTCAGGAGACCACCAAGCGTTACATACAGCGATCTGATGGTGAACTCTGGATCTGGGAAAAGCCCCAACGTGGCAAGAAATACTTCATCGGTGGCGACCCGGCGGAAGGCTTGGCGAGGGGCGACTACTCGGTAGCTGAAGTTGTAGATGACAACGGTAACCAGGTTGCTGAGTACCGGGGGCATATAGCGCCGGACAAATTTGCAGACTTGTTGGCTGGCCTTGGAAAGATGTATCTGCGTGCAGAGATCATCTGTGAGCGGAATAACCATGGGCAGTTAACCCTATACCGGCTGGCTAAAGAGATCGGGTACCCAAAACTATACACCCAGGTTGATTTTGAGAATCAGGCTGAGGGCAAAGAAGTTAAGAAGTACGGGTGGTTAACCACCTCGAAGTCCAAGCCACTGGTAATTGATCTGTTGGTATCGCTGATGCGAGACGGGAAGTCTGGGATCAGAAGCAGGGTACTGGTAGATGAGTGCAGGACTTACGTAGTGGACTCCAGGGGAAGAACGAACGCCCAGCCGGGAATGCATGACGACACGATTATGGCGTACTCGCTTGCGCAGTACCTGGCCTATTCGAGACGTAGGCGCAGTCGTGGTACTGGGGGCGTGGGTTACTCCCCAACAGATGATATTGCTGGGTATTAAATGAAGAAGCGTTGTGCAAGTTGTAAGCATTTTAAGAGCACGTCCCGGACTCGATCAGGGATCTGCAAAGTGAAGTCAAGACGCACCACTGAGAGCAATCGGTGCGACGAGTACCAGAAAAAAATATGAACGACGATCAACATTTAGTGTTTGAAACACTCGGGATGAAGCTGGCCAAACGCTTCGGCGAGTGGGCGAGAGCACGCCAAGAGATTGAGGAGAAGTGGATCGAAGATCTGCGTGCGTTCAATTCTCAGTATGATCCTGATGTTCAGATGAAGATGGCCAAGAAGAGAGGCTCTAAGGTCTTCGTCTCTCTAACAAGAACCAAGACGATGCAGGCATACAGCCGCATTATCGATATGTTGTTCTCATCCAGCATGCCTCCTTATGGTGGCAAGCCTACCCCTGTCCCTGATGTGCCTCCAACCATTGATGAAGCTCGTAATATGTTTGAGCAGGCGAAGCAGGTTGTTATGCAGGGCATGGAAGCTGGTGAAGTAAGTGATCCGAATGCAGCCATTCATGATGTTATGAATAAAATGACGGCTGAAAAGCGTGACGCAGACAGGGTCATGGCGCGTGAGACGTGCTCAAGAATGATGACTGTGATCGAAGACCAGCTCATTGAGAATGGTTTCGAGAACAAGGCAAAGCGTTCGTTGCTGGAGATGTGCATATTGGGTACCGGTGCTCTGAAGGGTGCCACCATGAGGATTGAGCACAAGAAGGGGTGGGCAACCAACGAGAGTGGCGGCTGGGATATCAGTTTTGCTGAGACGCCTAAGCCCAACGTAGAGCACGTATCGATATTCGATCTCTACCCAGAACCCTATTCAACTGATCTTGAGGATGTCTCAGGATTATTCCATCGGCATGTCATGTCGAAGCACCAGTTCCGCGAACTCAAAATACAGGGGTTCAATCAGGCGGAAATCAATTACATTCTTACCTCATATCCAGAGGGATACCACCAAGAGACTGTCCATGAGCAGTCACGCCGAGCTATTGCTGGGGTCAGCGCTGTCGCTGGTTCCAACCGCCGGTATGAGGTACTGGAATATTGGGGGCCGGTAGATGGCCAGGAGCTATCTAACTGCGGCTGTCATGTCCCTGATCCCACCGTGGAATACCAAGCAAACATCTGGCTGTGTGCTGGACGGGTCTTAATGGCTCGCCTGAACTCTACACCTGGACAGCGTATTCCATACAATCTATTTCCGTTCGAGCGTAGCCCACACCAGTTTTGGGGGATGGGTCCACCTCGGATGATGCGTCACTCGCAGATCACAATCAACGCCTCTGCCCGAAGCATGATGGACAACTTGGCCATTACATCTGGCCAGCAGTATGAAGTGAATACTTCTATGTTGTCTGAGGGTGAAGATCCTACCGATATCTATCCGAACAAAGTTTGGTTGAGAGACGGTGGCGACCCTTCCTCCCCAATGGTACGCACCTTTCAGCCGCACAATAACGCGAACGTCTCCATGGGTGTCATGGAATTCTACAAGATGCTTGCGAACGAAGAGACTTCCCTGCCGCAGTACATGCAGGGGGAGGGCGTTGGCGCAACACGCACATCTTCCGGGCTATCTATGCTGATGGGCGCTGCGAACATTGCGATCAAGTCAGTCATTAAGAACGTAGACGACTATGGCATTGAGCCATTTATCACGTCTATGTACGACTGGAACATGAGATGGAATGACCGACTGGACATTAAGGGTGACATGCGTGTTCTCGCCCAAGGCTCTACCTCGTTAATAGCGAAGGAAGAGCAGGCGCAGAAGATGATCAACATCATGAGTATGACTCAGAGCGAGGTGTATGCACCGCTTGTAGATCACAGAGCAATCCTGACGGAAGTGGCGAAGGCTATGGAACTGCCGGCTGACAAGCTGATCAAGCCAATAGAAGAGGGCATGTCTGAGCAAGAGCAGCGAGCTATGCAGATGCGTGAGCAGCAGCAGCAGCTGGAGTTTGCCGAGAAGGAGGCGAAGATCGATAGGCTGGTTGCAGAGGCAGAGAAGTTCCGTGCTGATGCGCAGAGCATTCCTCAGCTGCGTTATGCAGAGAGCCAGAAGGATATGGCAGTTGCTCAACGGGCAGTTGCTGATATCAGCATTCAGCAGCGGCAAGCAGTTGAGGCACCTCCGCTCCCCAGTGAGTTCGGGGACGTTAGTAGCTCGTTAGAGGCATTGCCTCGTGAGATTGCGGCACAGGCGCAGTTCGCATGAAGCTGAACAAGGAAGAAGCAGAAGCAGTTCTCCATCTCAGCAATACCAACCTACGTAACTGGGGTGGCCTCATGGCGCACATAGATCGCGTGAAGCAGCAGGCTTGCAAAGAATTAGAAGAAGCAACAGATATGGTGAGTGTCGCAAGGCAGCAGGGAAGGATCTCTATATGTAAGGAGTTCCTCGCGCTGTCTGATCGGGCAAAAGCGATGTCATCAAGATGAATTACCGCCAATTGGCGGGAACCAGCCGAACCGCACTGATGTGCGGTTTTTTATGCCCAAGGGAAAAGCAAACAAGACCCCAGATGCCTGACCGGATAAGCGAAAGCCCCGGTTAAAGCAGAAGGACAAGTGGACCTTGCCCCCAAAAAAGGAAACTTAGATGGACGAAGCAAAGAGACTTCAGCTTGAAAAAGAAGCTGACGATTTAATCAGACAGGCCGCAGGTCAAGCCCCTCTTGAAGAGGATAAGCTGCAACCTGAAGTTGTTACACCACAGCCGGAAGAGACTCCCCCTAAACCCGTAGCGGAGCAGGACAAGGACCAGCCACCAGCTGAGATGAAAGACGGGCTGACCGTCGAGAATGCAGAAGCGAGACTGATGAATGCGGAAGCAAGCTATCAGCACGCACGTAAGCGTATGAACCAGGCGGCCAATGAAGCTGCTGAACTCAAGCGTGAAAACGAAAGTCTGTCTCTCGAAAATGAGATGTTGAAGAAAAGGATTACTGAGCTAGAGGGACGGATCGTAACCGCACCTGTTGAGCCACCAGCAGCACAACCTGCCGAGCAGACGCTGGATAGTGTGACACAGCAGTACGGGGAAGATTTCCGGCCTGTTGTCAATGCGTTGAATACGCAGGGGCAAGAGATGGAGGCGATGCATGGCGAAGTAGCTGATGTCAAAAAGCAGATGGCAGATATGGCTGTAGCGAAAGCTGAAGCCGAAAAGAAAGCCGCGCTTGCTGAACATCGTGCTGCGATCAGAGCCGGGCACGCAGATGCCTTTGAAATTTATGAGACCGCTGAGTTCCAGGGGTGGCTACTGAAACAGCCTCCTACCGTTCAACAAATTATGAAGTCTGGTTATGCCGACGATGTGATCTGGGTCATCTCAGAATACAAGAAGACTCTTACGCAGCAGACATCAACTTTAGAGCAGGCGCGTCAGGAAGCAGATCCTAACGTATCCAGCTTAGCAACCAGACCAAGTTCAGAAGGTCCGCTTCAGTTCACCCGTGAACAGATAGCGGCGATGTCGCTTGAGGAATACATGGCCAACCAGGAAGCAATTGATACCTGGATGGCTAACCAGTCTCAAGCTGCATAACTGAATAAGTCTATTTTTTTACTGCCGGACAGCTCGCATACGCGGGCTTTTTTTATGCCCGGCGCATTTATATAGAGGAAAGAAAAATGGCAAATTCATTTTTTGGGGCACCTCCCGCTGCGGGAGTGCAGAGCGCTGCATCATTTATTCCAGAGGTGTGGAGCAAGAAGCTCCTAGCACGCTACTGGGCTGAAGCTGTAGCAATGGGTGTCTGTAACACTGACTATCAGGGTGAGATTGCTGGAGCTGGATCCAAGGTCCAGATTCGTAAAGCACCTATGGTTTCTATCCAGAATTACGATCCAACTGATCCTACCGCACTGCTGACTTATGAGCAGCTGAAGGAAGAGTTGAATGAGCTGGTTATTGATCAGGCTAAGGCGTGGGCATTCCAGGTTGATGACGTTCTAGTTGCACAGAGTGATCTGAGCTTGGTGAACGACACTACCAAGAATGCTGCAGATGGCCTTGTTCAGTTCATCGATCAGCATGTTCTGGGGTCTATGTTTGCTGATGCGGCAACGCAGGTTGGTAGCATTGCTGCTCCTGTCATTGTTACACAGGGCGCTACGGCGGGCGGTTTGACTAACGTGCTTGAGCTGATCGTTGAGCAGTTCTCAGTCGCTTGTAATGAGAAGAAGCTTCCTCGTGAAGGCCGCTTCATCGTTGTTCCAAGCTGGATGGGTGCACGCTTGAAGCTCTCTGAGTTGCGTAACGTGAGCATTACTGGTGACGGTTCTTCTCCTCTGCGTAACGGCATGATTGGTGAGATTGATAAGGTTCAGATTTACGAGTCTAACAACCTTGCAATCGTTGATCACCTTGGCGTTTACAAGGGTGAGGACACAGCTGGCAAGATGCCTTGGGACGTTGGTTACGATCCCGATTCTCTTGCGACCTATAACGCTTTGGCTAATCCTGAGCGTTACAAGGTTATCGGTGGTACCCGCGACTTCTTCAGTTTCGCTACTCAGTACGTTAAGACTGAGGATGCCCGTATCCAGGGACGCTTTGGACAAGCGATCCAGGGATTGCAGGTGTATGGCATGAAGGCTCTTCAGCCTGACGCTGGTGTTGCGATAACTGTTGCTAAGGCAGCTGATGCGTAAGTGATATGGCCCCTCTTCGGAGGGGCTTTTTTATTGGAGAACGTAAATGACAGACCAAGTAAAACCGTTGGAAGAAGAGCAGGTTGAGGAGACAGTTGATGTCACCGATATGGATAAGGACCAGCTCGAAGCATTTGCAAAGAAAGAGTTCAAGATCGATCTCGATAAGAGAAAGAAGCATTCGGACCTTCTAAGGCAAGTACAGAATTTGATGGGTGATGAGGAAGAGAAGAAGGAAGAGGAGAAGCTGATCGTTGAAGTAGAAGCTCCTGCTCGCCCTGCATTCTGGAAGCATCCCCGTACTGGTAACGTCTTTGCAGACGACACCATGGTCCGCCGCGTCCCAGGGATGATTCCTTGTGATGAAGACGGCAAGTCCGTTTAAGGAGATAGGTAATGGCTTCAACACTGGTTAGCTCGTTAATTGATCGAGCACAGGTAATACTGCAGGATAAGACGGGTACAAGATGGCCAGAGTCGGAGCTGCTGGATTGGCTGAATGATGCTTACAAGGAGATCATTCAGATCCGTCCAGACGCTTACTCTCAGTCAGCAACCTTCAATTGTGTGGAAGGTACGCTGCAGAAGGTGACGACAATGTTCCCGGCTGCACTCACGCTGCTGGATGTTATGCGTAACTCTACTGGAACAATGCGTCCGATCACTTTGATTGAGCGTGACATTTTGGATGATCAGATTGCGGACTGGCATAGCCAGACTCCTGGTGCTGAGGTCCAGCATTATGCCTACGATCCTCGTAATCCGAAGGAGTTCTTTGTCTATCCGTCCGTTGCTGCGGCGACTCAGGTGGATATTGTTTATTCCTCTGTCCCCACTGCACATACAGTCACTACAGACGTGATCAAGATTGATGATAACTATGCGAATGTCATGCTTGATTACATGCTGTATCGGGGATACCTGAAGGACGCTGATTATGCTGCGAATGGCCCTCGTGCTGATTCAAGCTACATGGCATTTAACAACGCCATGGGACGCAAGGTGCAGTCAGACGCAGCCATGGTGCCTAAAGAATGATCTTTAGCGGATTAAATAATCAGGTGATGCTTGAGGTTCAGGGCGTTCCATCTTTGATTGCAGAGATGGAAGTGCGTATGGCCACGATTGAGTGGTGTGCGCAGACTGAGTCATGGAAGGAGGATCTTGAAGGGGTGGTGATCACAGCTGACACTGCCTTGGTTGAGATCTCTCCTGACACTGGAGTTATCCATCGTTTCTCCTATGTGGGGATCGATGGAGTTCCTCTTGAGCCAAGCCAGCCTATCCGCAAGTCTGCGGCAGGTAAGCCTACACACTACTGGGTAAGGAACACCGGAGAGATCAAGGTATGGAAGGTTCCTGCTGTTGATACAGATATTGAGATAGAGGCAGTTCTGAAGCCAAAGGTTACAGACAGATCGGCCCCTGATTTTATTTTTGACCGAGACGCTGATGCCATTGTTCATGGTGCGGTTGCACGTCTCAAGCGGCAGAAGGATACATCCTGGATGGATATGTCTGGCTCTGCTGCTCATTACGCGGAGTTCACTAACGCCGCACACAAAGCAAAACGCAGGAACAAAAACCTGTCTGGTGTGCGTATGGAAGTGAAGCCACGCGAGTACGGTTTCTAGTCCCGCTGCATTCGCAGCGACATAGAAAACTCTGAAGTGATTGCGTCCTTGTAGGGACACACAATGTCTGTGTGTCTTCGATAAGTCGCGCCTGCTTCTTTTTCAACTTGTTGCCAGTTTGTTGGGTAACAGCATTTTTTTAAAGGTATAGGAGAAAAATTGACATGGCTAAAATGTCGGATTATCTGGAGAACGCTGTTCTCAATCTGGTAATGAAGGGGCTGAATTCGGATGGCACAACTGCTGTAACAGCAGGTGCTACTAATTCAGCTGATCCTGAAATCTCAAACGCATCGGTTGAGTTGGCACTGTATACGACTAACCCCAGTGATCCTGGTGGTGGTGTTGAGTGTGCTGATAGTGGTTACGCACGTCAGACTGTCACCCTTGGTGCAGTGTCTGGTGGTGTGGTCTCTAACTCTGGCTCGGCGTCTTTCCCAGCTATCGTTCAGTCTCAGAACATTATCACTGGCGCTGCGTTCTTTGACGCTGCTGGCAATATGTTGTTCTGGAGTGGCCTGGCTGCGAATAAGACTTTGGATGTTGGTGACTCGCTCACCTTTGATCCGGGCGATCTGAGCGTGACGCTAGACTAATGATCTTAACTCCACTTGCATCCGGCATTCTTGGTGGCTATGCCGCCGGGAGCGCTTCTACAGTACATAATGGGGTTGCCCATGCTGCTGTAGTTGCATCTATGGTTGCGAGTGGGGGGCGGGTTACAACAGGTTCTGTAGGCTTTACGTCTGCAGCCACAGTAGTGGCTACAGGTGGAAGATCTACAAATGGATCTGCGAGCATTGCATCTGCTGCTTCGGTGGTAGTTGGTGCTTCAATAATTCGAGCTGGTGCTGTTCACCCTTCCGGGTCTGCATCAGCGACATTTACTGCACACTGTAATAGAGGTGGTGTGGTAGATGCTGCATCGTCTGCGGCGGTTACCGTAGATGGCGCAAAGGTTTCACATGCGCTTCTGACGTTTGCTGGCACAGCTACAATGACTGCCAGTGCGAACCAGGAGTCAAAGGGATCTGTTAGCGCGGCCAGTACGGCCTCAATGGCTGCTGACGGGCACAAGATCCTTTATGGTATAGCTCAACCCTCATGCTTTGCTTCTGTCGCTGCTAACGGCGTAGCGGCTAGAGCAGGGGTGGTTAGTTTGGCCTCGGGTGCGACTGTCGTTGCTACGCCAACCAAGATACAGCACGGCACAGCGGCCTTTAGTGGTGTCGCTACATTGTCGGCTGTAACAGTGGGTGCTCTGACGGCCACGGCTGCAATGACGGCCGGGGCATCCGTAGTGGCAAACGGAACCAAGAGGCTCCACGGGGCGGCCCACCCTGACGGCGCTGCTTCAGTCACAGTGACCGCTTCAAAAGGTGCAGCCGGTTCTCTGTCTGCATTAGCTTCTGGTGGGTTTACGGTAAGCGGCTCTGTATTACGAGTAGCTCAGGCAGCGGTCACAACGACTGCAGACTTTACGGCAAACGCTGCGGCAACGATTAAGGCTCAGTCGAGCTTTGATGCGGTAGCGTTGTTTGCCCCAACAGGCATTGAATACAAGAAGGCAGTTGCCCATATCACTGCAAGCGCAGAGATAACTGTTCAGCCGCGCATTACCAACGCAGTCATTATGAATATGATGGCCGCAGCGACAGTAGTGGCGAATGGTTCTGGGGTGAAGAGATCATCTGCTGCGGCTACTGCAACTGGGGCAATGGTTGGAGTCGGGCGGGTTATTAATCCGGCCGTGTGCCAGATGACTGGAGCAGCTACAGTATCAGCTTGGGCGTCAGTCGTGCGCTCTGGCGCAGCTGTAATGGATGGTACTGCAGACCTGGGGCTTGGTGTTCCAGCTAGAGTGGGTCATGTGTCTGCTCTGTTTGACGGATACGGTGGAATGACTCCTCTCCTGCCATTGAGCGGTGAGGTGATTGCTGCCGGCACTGCAGGCATGACAGCTTCAGCAAGTGTAAATAGACGTGGTTCGGTGGCTCTGTCTGCGGCTGCTGATGTCACACTGTCTCCGAAGGTTAGCTACTTCTTGGCTACAGGCTTTGGAGCAAGCAGCACGTTTACTGCCTCAGCTACATTACTCGCTAATCCAGCGCTCACTATGGCCGCAACAGTGAACTGCAACTTCGTAGCCAAGGCACATAAGAAGTCAGCGATAGCTCTGTCATCTTCTGCGAGCATGGGCGTTGATCCGATAGTTACCCTCGAGGGTGGCACTGTTGCGATAACCGCAAGTGCTGACATGTCTGCAAGCGGCCATGTCTTATCCCTCATCTATGCCAACTTCGCTGCAGCGGCAGGAACTACGGTTACATTTACCGGGAAAGCCGTGAGGGCCGGGGGAGCTATAGCGGTCTCAGGCACACCAACATTTGACGCTACTGCCGGAGCTGTTCGCAGCGCGGCGGCAGCCATTACCACTAATGCAGATTGCGTAGCTGATGGAGCTGTTGCTGCGTCAGGCGTTAGTGCATTTACTGCTACTGCAGAGACGTTCTCAAGTGGCCACAAGACAACACAAGTTCTGACTGAGCTTGGGATTGAGGCTGTATCGATTGTAACGATAACGGGGAGAATCATTGATTACTCTCCAGACTTTATCCCTCTTGATCGAATCATGGTTATGGAGTCAGAGGTTCGCGTCACCCAAATGAATGAAGAAGACAGAGTGACGATCAGTTAGGAGAGATCATGGATACCTTTAGAAAGCAGCCAACAGAGAGATTGGATTACGGAGTAAAGACATCAACCTGGATGGTGTCTGGTGACTCTATTACGGATACAAAAGTGTCTATTGATGACGGTGCGCTGGGGTTATCTGTCACTGCCAATGGATTGCTCGCAGAGGTTGCCGGAGGGAATACGAACTATCCGCAGATCTGGGTTGAGAACGGAACTGATGCTGTTACGTATAAGTTGTCGGTGGTCATGACGATGGTGTCAGGTCGAGTTAAAGAGCACAACTTCAAAGTGAAGGTCAAGGATATCTAATATGTCATACGAAAATAATGTTAAGGCAACCATTAATGCGGCAGTAGCGGTTGCAGCCACTACCATTCAGGTGGTCAAGGCAGTTGCTCCTTACAACGATCCACCGGCTGACGGTGGTGTCCTGGTGTTACAGGATGATATGTCTGCACCTACCAAGTGGGAGATCATCACTTACACCGGGCGCACTGACAATACTACGTACTGGACGCTGACGGGTGTAGCGAAAGGAGCCGAGAGCACTACTGATCAGGCTTGGAGTTCAGGTGATCACTGCTTTATGGCAGTCACTGCTTCGGTTATGGGAGTTGAGACTGAGGTGGTGCTTGCTACGGTTGCTCAGACTACATTAACAGATCAAGAGGACGTTCTTGTTACGCATGCGAGTGACCCTGATTACAGTCGTGAAGTTCTGGTTGAAGAGTATATCCCCACCAATACTCAGCTACGCAAGATAGGTAACGGATTTGGAGGGCAGAGTTACGCAGACACTATGACCAACTCCATCCTGAATCATGGTTCGTTAAATGGCGCATGGGATTTTGCTACATTCTTGCAGCGAAGCAATACAGATGCAAGTACCTGTTTCGTTGGCGCATCACCCTTGACGGCTTATGGCTTGGACGCAGGCGCTGGTTTTGAATACATTGTTGGTGATATGTATGTCGTTGGCTACAACAGCGCCGGCTTAGGTACTTCTCCGTTCTATGTTGAAGTATCTGACGACAACACTAACTGGACAGAGATCGGCAGGTTAGTTACACATTACTATGCTGCAACTGAAACGGTTGTTTCTATGAGCGGCCGGGGCAGATATGTTCGTATCACTCCAACTGCATACTCGGGGTCGTACGCCTATATATTCTGGAGCAACTATAATGGTGCGAATCTAGTAACTCCGTGGGATATTTCCAGACAGGCTCCTGTTGTATTGACGGCAACGGGTGATACCGTCTGCTCTGAAAGTGCTGTCCTTTCCGAGGTAACCTCAATAGAGCAAACCTCACTAAACGGAACCACTCCAACAACAGCGATCAGCCTTGATAACGGGGCCACCTATTCGGCATTTACGGCTGATCATGGGGTTGTAGCCGTACCAGCAAGTTCGACCACTCTGCTTGTTAAGGTGCATCTTGATGCATCAGAGTCGTTCGAGGATATTACCTTCAACTTCACAAAGGGCAATTCTTTTAAAGTAGCTGACGCATCCCGTTGGGAGGTCCAGTACCTCTCGGCTACAGAGACAAGCATTAAGAATGTCTCTGGATACTATCAAGACTTCAAGGCCACTATCAAACACGGTTCGCCATTCTCAGCCAACCCCGCTGCCACTCAAGGCGAGATGGAGACTGGTACTGAGTCTGGGATACGTGCCATGTCACCACTGAAGGTAGCTCAGGCTATTGCGGCGCTGGCGGCTCCTGTTTATTTCTCAGCTACAGGTGGTACAGAAACTACATACACATCAGGTGGTGTTAATTACAAAGTACACATATTTACCTCATCAGGTACGTTTACTGCTGAAGCTTCAGGTTCTGTTGAGGTGCTGTTAGTTGCTGGCGGCGGCGGTGCTTCAGGTGGAGACTATGCTACGGGCGGTGGTGGTGCTGGTGCGGGTGGGTTACTTACAAGTTCATTAAGCGTAACGGCCCAAGGCTACCCTATTGTTATCGGTGCAGGAGGTACTGGTACTTCGGGTAGGTCAGTTAGAGCTGGGCAAGCTGGTTCATCAACAGGGTTTTCATTAACTGCAATAGGAGGCGGTGCTGGGGCATCTCATTCAGACAATACGGCACAATCTGGCGGGTCTGGTGGTGGAGGCGCTCACCTCCTGCACCATTCAGTACATCCAGGAGGTGCTGGTACTTCTGGACAAGGTAACGCTGGCGGTGCTGGTACTGATTCTAGGACTGGCGGCGGTGGCGGTGGAAAGGGCAGTGTGGGAGCTGCTGCTACAACTTCACAAGCAGGTGCAGGCGGTCATGGGCAGTCATCTACCCTTAGAACAGGTTCTAGTATAAATTACGCTGGTGGAGGGGGTGGTGGTGCTTCAGACTGGAACGACCCACCCGCAGGTGGTCGTTCCGCAGGTGCTGGCGGTTCTGGCGGTGGTGGTGCTGGTGGTCACTCCTCAGGCGCAAATGCTTCGGTTAAAGGCATAAACGGTGCGACTAGCACAGGTGGTGGCGCTGGTGGTTCGGCTCACAATGGTAGTTCTTCTAGTGCTACTAGCTTAGTTGGTGCAAACGGTGGCTCAGGCATAGTAATCATTCGCTACGCAGTTTTTTAAGGAGAACAACTATGGCACATTATGCAAAAGTAGAAAACACATTAGTAACACAAGTAATAGTTGCAGAAGCTGAGTTCTTCGATACATTCGTAGATTCAAGTCCAGGCGAGTGGGTACAAACATCATATAACACATCAGGTGGTGTTCATTCAGATGGTGGCACACCTCTAAGAAAGAACTACGCAGGAGTAGGATTCACATACGATTCAGTTCGTGATGCTTTCATTCCACCTCAGCCTTATCCTTCGTGGATTCTTAATGAAGACACTTGTCTATGGGATTCACCCGTACCATACCCAACAGATGACTTAATGTACTCTTGGGATGAAGACACACTTGCTTGGGTAGAAATAACAGGAGAAACATAGATGTCCGATACCAAACTTTGTCATAGATGCGAAGAAACTAAATCTATGGCTGAATTCCACAGAGATAGGTCTAAGGCTGATGATCGACACACATTATGTAAAACCTGTAAAGAGGTTGCTCAAAAGAAGTGGCGAATAGCTAATGACCGCTCAGCCTACCAAAAGCAGTATAGGGCTGATAACCGCGAGGAATTGCTCGAAGGTAAGGCTTTCTGGAGTTCGGAGCTGAATAAGCAGGTCAAGATCATGGACGCATTGACTGAAGAAATGGAAGAGGCTGCATAGCATGGCCGCTCTCAAGACAGCAAAGAAGTATCACCCTTGGTACTGGTACATGAAACTACGTGGTTTTGAGGGCTTCATGACGTTCTGGGGCAGTGTCTATGCCATGCCTAGCTGGGAGAATAACCCCACGCTGATTGCTCATGAGATGGAGCACGTAAGACAGCTCAAAGAACATGGAGTTATCTCGTTCCACATTATCTACCTCCATTACAACTGGGTACATGGTTACTGGAACAACCCGTTTGAGGTGCTGGCGCGTAAAGCAGCAGGGGATACACGAACAGAAGAGGATTGGGATGGCAGAGATCGCAGCTCTGTCGATATACGTGTAGGTATTGTTATCACTTTAGCTGTGCTTGCTTTGTTGTTTGTCTAAGGAAGGGATTATGAGTGAAGGCACCAAAAGCACCGGAAAACAGTACCAACCATCCAGCGGTGGACAAGTTCTTCGGCAAGGTGGAATCAACCTTCGAGCATCTTCTGGAGATAACGAAGGACGTTGTTGAACGGGAGACAGTAATAACGCTGTTTAGTAAATACGACAGCTTGAAGGATGAAATAGCGGCAAACACTCAAGAGCTGGAGAGTGCTAGATCATCAAGGCGTACAGCCAGATGGATTTTAAACGGTATTGGCGCTTTCTTGATACTTGCGGCAACAATAACCACTACGCTGGTAGTGAGGGGTATAGATAAAGAAGATGCTATAGAGAAAGCTAAACGCAAAGAGTTGATCGATTACTTTAAGCGCATAGACCAACTGGAATCTAGGACGATAGTGATTGAACTAGAGCATAAGAACGAGAAAATTATTATTGAGTCGATGGCAAATGAGCTTGAGGCGCTGGTAGAGTCAATGGACAGCTGGAGGTAATACTGATGGAACGAGGATCGAAAAAATGACACCAATTTACTTAATAGGGTTCTTCACAATGGCATTTATGGCTATCTCAATTGGTCTTTTCTACTTACGATGATGGGCTATTTAATCATAATACCTGCCGCGATTGCCCTTGTAGTGATTATATATTGCACATGGTATGGCGCAGAAAAATGTGATGAGTGATTTCAAATGCCATATTTGCGGATTAATGATTCTGTATGACTATGAAGGACGACAAGCTACACGATGTGATCACCACCCTCTTGGCCCGATTGTTAGGGTCACTGCTAATAATTCTGTGGATTACTTTCATCGTGGTACTAATGAGCGGATGTACCCTCGCACCGAAAGAGATGACGGCTGTTGTGGAGATCGGTGAGGGATGGAGTGACGCTACTTACGATGTATGGAGAGTGAGATGAACGACAAAAGAATTATTGAGCAGGACCACGGGACCATTGAAGGGCATGAGGGGTTCTAATGAGTCCCGTAATCATAGGTGCTTGCCAGTGGTTTATCTACATTGATGTAGAGATACTGATATGCGTGGTGTAATTACATTCGCACTGATTCTATCCTTGACCGGTTGCATCGGCATGAAGGATGTTGGTGAAGAGATTGGTGAGACCAGCATAGTTTCGGGCACCACTGCGCTGTCGGTATGGCTTTGCAGCATCATTAGCTACAACCCTGTGATCTGTGGTGCAGCCGGTGCAGCAGTGGGAGACCGGCTGGCAGAGGTTGCTATCTCGGAAGACTCTCGTGTTCCCAAAACAAAATTGGAAGCGATCTTCTTTCTTGTCGAAGACGTGATCCATTTCATTATCACTGGAGTTGTGCTGACTGTTTTGATGTTGATCTATACCGGTAGATTTTTGCAGCACCCAGGACGCAAGAATGAGAGAGCAAAACTGGATGAGCGGTACCGTGCCAGAGAGCACATGCAGCAAGAGACGATCAAGCTACTGACTGATCGAATGAAGTCTAACGAGCGGCAGTCAACAACACAGAGTGAGCCATGAAGATTAGTATCGATACCTTTGGTGGTGAAGCTCCTGCAGTTGCTCCACGTCTATTGAAAAATGCACAGGCGCAGATCGCCAAAGATGTAGACATCAGTAACGGTAATCTTGTCCCCTGCAAGGTGAGCGCTTCAGCTGTAGCTACCCTTACGGCGAACCCGGTTAAGACTGTCCATAAATTCAATGCATCCGGTGTTGCGCAATACTGGTTTGAGTGGGACAAGGATGTGGACGTTGTTAAGGGCGCGGTCCCCAACGACACGATAGAGAAGACATACATTACCGGTGATGGTAAGCCAAGGATGACGTTCTCTTCTATAGCAACTGCATCTTTGCCGTACCCATCTAACTCCTATCTGCTTGGCGTGCCTGCTCCTTCACAGGCTCCTTTGGTGAGCGTGGGGAATGGGGCAGTAGGTGCCACTGGATTCGCGGGAACCTTGACGCTGGATGAGAATCTCGGTATCTCAGCGGCGAGCATTACCACTGGAGGCACCGGATATGACGGTGTGCTGGCGGTTGCCGTTACCGATAATGTTCCGGCTCTTGCCAATATCCCTGTCTCTACTGAGGGAGGGGTTATTACAAGTATTGGTACACTTCCTGACCTCTCTGCCTTTAAAGAGGATAGAGCGAAGCTGGTGATTACGGACTCACTGGGCTATGGACATGGCGCTGTCTTTGAGATGGTATGGAGTCTTGGCGTTCTTACCGGGGTCACCCTGACAGAGGGGGGATCTGCTTACCCATCCGGCGTAGTGGTTCATGTTGAAGCGATCCCAGGATCAGGTGCAAACCTGCAGGCTGTTGCAACGGCGGGTGTTGTGGATGACATCGTTATCGTTAAGGCAGGAACCAATTACTATAACCCCTCTTATGATATTACTTCCTCTGACGGTATCGACAGCAACAGTCTTCCGATTAGCCGAACCTATGTGTACACCTACATCACAAATCAGGATGAGGAAGGGCCGCCTTCTCCACCCAGTACAATTGTTGAATGGTATGAGGGGCAGGTAATCAGCGTTGATATCCCTGAAGCAACTCCGACTGGAAACTATGACATCAAGGGGGTGCGGGTATACCGTTATGCTGATGGCTCCAGCGCAGCTGACTTCGTGCTGGTTGATTTCTTGTCTCTAGGTGTCAGCAATCTGCAGGATGATGTCCTGGATATCAATCTCCCCGGCGGCACTCTGGTCAGTCTTGAGTACGATCCTCCTAATGAGGATATGGTGGGCTTGGTGAGTATGGCCAATGGGATGATGGCTGGATTCTTTGGTAAGGAAGTTTGCCTCTGTGAGCCATATCTCCCCTACGCATGGCCTGTAAAGTATCGCCATACGGTTGATTTTGAGATTGTTGGATTGGGCGTTATGACCAATGGGATTGTTGTTCTTACCACTGGGCAGCCCTATCTGATTAGAGGTACTCACCCATCTAATATGGTGATGGAGCCTATCGACGAAGATCAGGCGTGCATATCGAAGAGGTCTGTCGTTTCCAAGGGTGGATCAGTTGCATACGCCTCGCCAGATGGTCTGATTTCGATCTCGCCCAACGGCACAAAGAATCTTACCAAAGATCTTCTGACTCGGGCGCAGTGGAATGCCTTGAATCCGTCAACCATGATTGGTATCTATGATGAGGGCAATTATGTCTGCTGTTATGACGCAGGCAGCTTTGTCATAGGGGAGGATGGACTCACGTTCAGATCTGTCATTGCGACTGCTTTGTTCAGGGATAAGCTGGAAGATCGTCTCCTGTATGGGGTGGGTAATGAGCTTCGCGCCTGGAATCAGGGGGCGCTTGCCGGAGGGCAGTGGAAGTCCAAGAAGTTTATGCTTCCTAAGCCTGTCAATTTTGGTGCCTTCCAGGTGAGTGGAACAGGATCTGTCACGGTGAAGGTTACGGCAGATGGTGTCGAAAGATTTAATGACACCGTGACGTGTGATGATAGCCATCGTCTACCAGACGGATTCCTTGCAAGAGAGTGGGAAATTGAAGTGAGTGACTTTGAAGAGATCTATGGTGTTGAAGTCGCCAATACGATTACGGAGCTGCAGTCATGAGTTTGCCTAATGTTCCACCGGGGCTAGATCATGGATTGACCACGTTCCTGAATCAGTTGAGGGAGTCGCTTGGCTCTGGCAACTATGGTGGGTCATCTACTACTTCTGTGCAGGGAGTTAATAGTGGTCGCTCAGTTGCCGGCGGATCAAAGTATGTCCCTGGTGGAGGGGGGAATCCAACCGGGGCACCTGTTACCAATTCAACCGGGGTAAAGCCGCCTGTAGTAAATGGTCTGGAGACGCATGTGAGCCTGAGTGCCGTCATGATTACATGGGAATTCCCTGTGTATGGCAATCACTCTGTGGTGCAGGTATTCAGAAGTGCTGACAACAATACGGCGAATGCTGTTTTGATCGGTAGCTCCACGCATACTATGTATGTTGACAGCAATATCGTCTGGGATTCTGACTACTTCTATTGGGTTAAGGCGGTTAGTAGTGAGGGGTTGATTGGTGCATTTAATGCCGTTGATGGTATTCAGGCCCACACCAGCATGGGTCCAGATCATGTGCTTGCTGTTTTAAATGGGGCGCTTGATCGTTCGCAGTTGGCCCAGGCTCTGATAACCGAGCTGGACAATATTGACACAGCAATCAATGGGCTGGATGAGACGTATGGTGACACTACTGCGGCTGCCGTATCTGCCTCGCAAGCGGCTGCAAGTGCTGCCACTGCTGCGCTTGAGTCTGCAGACGCTCTTATCTCTCAGATTGCTGCTGAAGCTGCTGCTGGTCAAGGGTACTGTACAAACTCAGGAGGTACACGCCTCCCTGCATTTACTGATCAAGTAGCCTGTTTACTGGATAACGGTACCAATATTTGGAAGGTAGGCGCAATGGCGAGCGCTGATAACTCTGCCAACTCGGCATCTGCTGCCTCCGGGTCTGCAACTGCTGCATCTGATCAGGCTGCTGCCTCTGCCGCATCTGCTGATAGTTCATCAACTTCTGCTGCCGCTGCCGCTGCGCAAGCTGCTACTGCTGCGACCTCTGCCGTTGGAGCTGCAACTTCTGCTCAGACTGCTGCGTCCAGTGAGTCGGACGCAATCCTTGCAGAGTCTCGTTCAGTACAGGCAAGCATAGCGTCTGAAGCTGCTGCTGGGGTGGGGTTTTGTAAGAGTTCCGGCGGTGATTCTCTTGTTGCGTTCACTGATTCTGTGTCGTGCCTGGCTGACGATCCAACCAATGTATGGGCTGATGGGTCTGAGGTTAGTGCAGGTAATGCCGCAACGTCAGCAAGTGCGGCATCGACTTCAGCTTCTCAGTCTGCAGCTTATGAGACGGGTAGTGCATCCTATGCTGCTGCCGCAGAGACATCAAAGACTGCTTCAGAGACAGCCGCAGCCAATGCAGGTGTGTCAGAAACGAACGCAGCAAGTTCAGCAACGAGCGCATCTGGTTCTGCATCCAATGCAAGCTCATCTGAAACAGCAGCTGCAGCTTCAAAAACCAATGCTGGAGACAGTGCTGTCGCCGCATCTACGTCCGAGTCTAATGCTGCAACCTCTGCCACTAATGCCGGTACCTCAGCAACGTCAGCGGAGGCGCATAAGGTTTCAGCGGAGACGGCTGCTACCAATGCTGGGACAAGTGCAACGGCAGCGGCAACCAGCGCATCTAATGCGTCCGCGTCTGAGACGGCCGCAGGAAGCTCAGCCAGCGCCGCTGATACGTCTGCTACTACTGCTACCACTCAAGCCTCGAACGCTGGAGCGTCAGCCACTCAAGCAGCCTCATCAGCGACCAGTGCGGGGGTATCTGAATCCATCGCATCTACATCCGAATCAAATGCGGCAACCTCAGAAACGAACGCTGGGGGTAGTGCAACGGCAGCCTCTAACTCTGCATCAGCTGCTGCTACGTCAGCCGGTGATGCCGGAACATCTGCCTCTGCAGCTGAGACGCATAAGATTGTTGCCCAGTTGGCGGCGAGAGGCGGTTACTGTACGCTGTTCAGTGACGGCAGTGTGTCACCAACTTTGCTGACTGAAGTGAACTGTCTCGCCGATAATACCAGCAATACCTGGACTCCAAGCGCAGAGGATAGCGCAGCAGCCTCAGCAGTTAGCGCCAGTAGCGCCTCGTCATCTGAGACGCTTGCCGGGCAACATGCAAGTGCTGCAGCAACAGCCAAA
>Ga0233445_1000380_pt1 | contig 54698 bp, 60 predicted proteins | sample SI_124_October20_5_FD_182779 | JGI IMG/M metagenome (GOLD analysis project Ga0233445, IMG submission 182779) | Seawater microbial communities from Saanich Inlet, British Columbia, Canada - SI_124_October2016_100_MG | ecosystem: Environmental > Aquatic > Marine > Inlet | place: Canada: British...
ATTTTCTGGTGGTAATACCACTTCCTTGAATAATATAGATGCAATTGACGCAACAACGGAAGCAACTATAGAATCCGCTATTGATACATTAAGTAACCTAACTACAGTCGGAGCTTTGGATGCGGGTAGCATTACAAGTGGATTCACTTCCATTGATGTTGGTAGTGGAGCAATAACTACGACTGGAACTATTAGTGGTGCTACGGGAACATATACAGGAACTATTAGTGGTTCTGCAGTTTATGGTACTACGATTGGACAGAACAGAGTTGATGGTGTGAAAACAATAACCATTGAAGCAAATTCTACAATTAACCAAGATGTTACAAGTGATGCTTCCCCCCAATTTACAGGAGTAAATATTGGTGCTGCAAGTGATACGACAGTAACACGAGCAAGTGCTGGAGATTTAAATGTAGAGGGTAACATTATTTATCGTGCTGGTGGAACTGATGTTCCAGTAGCAGATGGTGGAACAGGTGCAAGTACATTAACTGATGGTGGTATATTATTAGGTAGTGGAACTGGTGCAATTACAGCAACTGCCGTTCTTGGTGATGGAGAAATCTTAATAGGTGATGGAAGTGGAGACCCAGTCGCACTTGATATTGGAAGTTCAACCGCAATTACAACACTTGGAACAATAGCAACTGGTACTTGGGAAGCAACCGATGTTGCAGTTGCTCATGGTGGTACAGGAGCTTCCACATTCACAGATGGTGGAGTTCTATTAGGTAGTGGAACTGGTGCAATTACAGCAACTGCCGTTCTTGGTGATGGAGAAATCTTAATAGGTGATGGAACAACCGACCCAGTCGCACTTGATATTGGAAGTTCAACCGCAATTACAACACTTGGAACAATAGCAACAGGAGTTTGGAATGGAACAGCTTTAACAGGAACTTATATTGCTAACGACACTATTGATTCAGCCCATTATGCAGCAGGTAGTATTGATAATGAACATTTGGCAGATGATGCAGTAGATAGTGATGAGTTAGCCGCAGGTGCGGTAGACGATGCTCATCTATCCGATGGTGTAGCCACAGGATTAGCGGGAGCAGGAACAACTGCCACGAGTGGAGTGTTGAATGTAATTGGTGGTAATGGTATAACTGCAAATGCTAATGATGTTGCTGTAACAGCAGCTCAAACAACGATTACTTCGATATACAATACGGCTTTAAAAGTTGGTTCAGCAGCATCACAAGAGTATGTTGATTTCTCAACTACTAATGAGGTTAATACTAAGATTAATAATTCAGAGATTCTTAGTGTAACTGCGACGGGTGTAGATGTAACTGGTGCAGTTACTATTAGTGGTAACTTGGATGTAAATGGTTCATTGACTACAATCGATAGTACAAACTTGAGAGTTGCAGATAGATTTATCTACGCTTCAAGTGGTTCAACGAGTGGAGATGGTGGTTTAATAATCGGAACTGGTGCAAATGGTATTGGTACAGCAATCGGATACGATGATAGTGTTAAGAGATGGGGATTAAGCAAAGAAGATGACACTGCTCACGATGCTACAGCAATCACACCAAGACAATATGTTGTTTCGGTTAGTGGTTCTGCAACATCACCAGGTGCTACTCCATCAGATTTTGGAACAGCAGCAGGAGATAGAATTGGAATGATGCATGTCAACACTAATGATGGTGAGATTTGGATTTATAGTTAATAAATAATAAATAAAAGAGGTTATATGGCGATAAGAGCGAAAGAAGTAAAAACTATTGTTAATGAAGTAGCAAAGTTTAAAAAGGATGAAATTGAATTTTTATTTGAATTGATTAAAAATGGAATGATTCCAGGTAAACATATTGGTATTGCAATGGATGTGATTAATAAATTAAAATCTCAATATCAATTGTTAAACCGAAAGGGTGCTGTAGTTAAGACAATTAAAAGCACTAAGGATGTAGTAAAAGAGAATATAGAAAAGGTTCAACAAGAAATTAAAGAACAAGATGGTGAACTTTTTATTAAAGAATAACTTTATTGGCCTATTGTTTGGCGACAATAGGAAGTGGGCCGAAAGGTAACCAACCATAAGGAGATGAATTAAATGCCAAACTGGAAAAAAGTAGTAGTATCGGGTTCAAGTGCCCATTTAAATGAAGTAACTGCATCTGGAGTTATATGGACTGAATCTGATATAAGTGGTTCAACCATACGAGCCAGTGGTGATATCATTGCTTTCAATTCATCTGATGAGAGGTTAAAAGATAACATAACCTACATAGGAAATCCATTAGAAAAGTTACAGAAAATTGGTGGTTATGATTTTGATTGGAATAAAAAACAAGACATTTATTCAGGAAAAGATGTTGGAGTTATTGCTCAAGAAATTGAAGCCATTTTACCATCTGCAGTTTCCGACCGAGATACTGGTTACAAGGGTGTTCAGTATCATAAGATAATTCCATTATTAGTTGAGGGAATCAAGGAATTAAATCAAAAGGTCGACCACCTTGAAAATCTTTTAGAAGAAAAAAATAGCTCTAATAGAAAAATGACCCGTCTTGCAAGTGCAGTGAGAAGATTAAAGCAAAAAAAGTAGTATTTAGAGTTATACATTTATATTTATATACAACTGAATTAAACATATTAATAAAGGAGTTATGATATGGCTGAAAAGCAAACAAAAGCGGATAAAACAAAAATAGTATTTTCAGAGGATGAGTTAAAATCCCTTGAAACTTTACGCACTTCATACAATACCATACAAAGTGATTTTGGTGTTATTAAAGTTCGTAAAATATTATTACAGCAACAACTGGATGGTTTAGAACAAACTGAAATAGAATTAGAAACCAGATATGCTGAAAATCAACAAAATGAACAAAAGTTAGTAAAAGAACTTAACGACAAGTATGGTGCTGGTAATTTAGATATCGGTACTGGTGAATTTACACCGAATAGTTAAGAAATTTCTCTAAGCTGATATCGTTTGGTGATTTAGCTTTATACTTATATAGTGTATAGTTTTATCTATGACAAATAATCAATAAATAGGAGAATAACAATGGCCGAGAGAATAGTCTCACCAGGTGTATTTACAAGAGAAAAAGATTTATCTTTCCTACCACAAGGTATTGCTGATATTGGAGCTGCAATCATTGGACCGACAGTTAAAGGTCCGGCGTTTGTACCAACACAAGTAACAAGTTTTTCGGAATTTGAAAATATCTTTGGTGGTTTAGATACTCGATTTTATGTACCATATACCGTCCAAGAATATATAAAGAATGCTCCGACCGTCACCATAGTTCGTGTATTAGGAATCGGTGGATATAAACATTCTGCAATTAGAGTTAACTTATCAAGTTCACTCGGAACATATACTGCAGCAGTTTTAAAACCATCAAGACTAAGTAATACGTTGGATTTAGGTGGTGCAACGAGTGCATCTTTAGCAGCGGGAGCTGATTTTGTAGGGGGTGCTATCACATTAGGTAGTGCAGCTGCAAAAACAATTAGTTTCCAAACGGGTTCTGATAATTATATCGAAAAAGTATTCGGTACAGACCCACAAACAACGAATACAAATGTATATGTGTATAAATCATTCAAAAAATTCCATTCAAGTAATGGATTTGATGCTAATGTAAGTATGAGTTTAGTCTCAGCTTCAGAAGCAAATGGTGATGATTTTACTCACGATTACAAAGTAGCAACAACACCTTATATTGTATCACAATTAAGTGGTGGAGCTAGAAAAAATTTATTTAAAGTTAATACTCGTTCGCATGGTACGAATGTAAATGATGATTTCAAAATTGCAGTAGCAGATTTGACAACAGCAGCTAATGTACCAGGTTCTGATTATGGTTCTTTTGCACTCCGTGTATTAAGAAACAATCCAGGCGAAAACAATGATGGTGAAGTTTTAGAAGAGTTCACTAATCTTAGCTTTGACCCTGATTCAGTAAACTTTGTACCAAGAGCAATTGGTGATAGATATGTAACAATTGATACAGAAGGCAAACTTACCTATAATGGTGATTGGCCAAATCAATCAGTTCATGTATATCTAAGTGATTACTCTTCAAATCTTGAGGGAATAGCATCAGATTTATTACCACATGGATTTGCAGCAGCTTCTAACCCAGTTCTCGGTACTACACAAATCCCAAGTGCAAGTTTTGTTTCACAACAAACTAACACACTCGGTGTATTTGACCAAAATGTTTACTATGGTTGGGATTTCTCAAATACTGATAATAAAGCATTCCTTTCACCAATACCTGCAAGTGCTGGTACTGGTAATAATGCAGTGTTCAGTTTAGAGAATATGTTAGGACATGCGGATGCAACAACAATTGGAGATACTCAAGAATCTACAGCAGCAGAGGCAATTACATTAGCTCTATCAGCGAAAGCTCAGAGAAAATTTACAATTCCTTTTCAGCATGGATTCGATGGAGATGACCCGACTGTATTGAAAGCAACTGGTAATGATATTTCTGCAACAAACCAACAAGGTTTAGATTGTAGTGGTACTACTGCTAGTGGTTCAATCGCGTACAAACGAGCAATTAATGCGGTATCAAACCCAGATGAGTTTGATATTAACTTAATGGTAACACCTGGTATTATACACGAATATCACAATTCCGTTTCAAACCATGCTATATCGAAAATTGAAGCTCGCGCTGATGCTTTTTATGTAATGGATGGTTCAAGATGGGGTAGAAGTGTAGCAAATGCGATAAACGATATCAAAACTATCGATTCGAATTATGCTGGTGTATATTATCCTTGGGTCAAGATACTTGATTCAGTAAAGAATAAACCAATGTGGGTTCCGCCATCAGTTGTCCTACCAGGTGTCATTTCATTTAATGACTCAGTAGCACACGAATGGTTCGCTCCTGCTGGTTTAAACAGAGGTGGATTGAGTTCAGTATTGGAAGCAAAAACACGACTAACACATACAGAACGAGATGATTTGTATGAAGGTCGTTTGAATCCAATCGCTTCATTCCCAGGTCAAGGTGTTGTAGTTTTCGGACAGAAAACACTACAAGGTAAACCAAGTGCACTTGATAGAATCAATGTACGAAGATTGTTAATCAGACTTCGTAAGTTCATTGCTTCTTCATCAAGATACTTAGTATTTGAACAAAACACATCCGCAACAAGAAATAGATTCTTAGGAATCGTTAATCCTTTCTTAGCGAGTGTTCAATCAAATAGTGGTTTAAGTGCATTTAAAGTAGTAATGGATGATTCTAACAACACACCAGATGTTGTTGATAGAAACCAGTTAGTAGGACAGATATTTATCCAACCTACACGAACTGCTGAGTTCATTGTACTTGACTTTGTAATTCAACCAACAGGTGCAGCATTTCCTGAGTAAGTTTAACTTATAAAATCGCTTATACGAAAAACCCACAATCTTAAATGACTGTGGGTTTTTCTTTTTAGGAGGTCCAATGAATAAATTTTGAGAGTTTAACCACCTAACTCACAAGGGTTGTTTCTAATATCGTGAAACACTACATAACCCATACCGATTCCAAATTATCGTAGTATATCGGCAACCCACGAATCTAATATAATTACATTAGTTCTAACATTGAAAATGGTACACTATAAATCCTACCATTCATATCAACCAAAGCTTTCTTGGTATTCATTTTAGTGACAACGCCTTCAGTTTTCTTTGTCTTTTGAACAACCCAAACCTTAGAACCTACAGACAATGAAGTTTTACCTATCATAGTCTTACACTCATTAATATAGGAAGATAATTCATTCAGTTCTGAAAGTGAATTTAATCCCCTAATTTGTTGTTTTATCTTAATCATATTTTAATTCCTTTATTTGATACTCTAATATAAGGCCATTTCGCCATATAAGTCAAGTGTTTTTTTATTTTTTTTTAATAAATTTCTATACCATTCATAGCCATATCAAAATCATGGTTCTCTTTATCTCTACCCAATTTCAGATATAATGCTTCACCACCGATATTTGGTGGAGTAAGACATTTACTCTTCACACAATACCAAGTACAATAGTTCCCACCATTATACTTAATAACAGCTTTGATTTTTTTACATTTATCACACTTCATTATTTATCTCCCATTTCTTATACCTAAATATACGACATAAATACTATACAAGTCAAGGATTATTTTCAAAAAACTTCAATAAAACTTCAAAGAATGATATAAGAAATTACACATTTTTTAATAACCTGATATTTATTATCGAAGAAAAAAACAGCACTAATTTAAATGGAGATAGGCAATGGCCGACATATTAACAACAGATGAAATCTTTTTTAAAGCATTTGAACCGAAAACAAAGAATAGGTTCATTATGTATATTGATGGGATACCATCTTATTTCGTAAAGACAGCTAATAGACCACAGATTACTTTTGAAGAAATCGAACTTAATCATATCAATGTAAAAAGATATGTTAAAGGTAAAGGTACTTGGGAGCCATTAGAAATTACTCTATATGACCCAATCGTTCCAAGTGGAGCACAAGCAGTAATGGAATGGGTAAGATTACATCACGAATCAGTAACAGGTCGTGATGGATATGCAGACTTTTATAAAAAAGAAGTTCGTTTCAATCTTTTAGGACCAGTCGGTGATAAGGTTGAAGAATGGGTACTACATGGTGCTTTCATTCAAACAGCAAACTTCAATGATTTAGATTTTGCTAATGGAACAGATGTTGCTGATATATCGTTAACACTACGTTACGATTACGCAGTACTCTCGTTCTAATAACTATAAGGAAAACATAATGGCGTTTAAAGATATCTTTAAAGATGATAATGAGTTCAATGAAAAATCAATCATAGGGTTCGGTGCTTTTGCTATAATGGTAATGTTTGCAGGTGCAGATGTTGTAACAGGTATAATGGGTAAAGATTTAGTAATTAACGATGTTGTTTACAATTCTTTTCTATTCACTACTTTAGGTTCATTTGGAATCGCAGGAGCTGAAAAAGTATTCAAAAAATAAATTCGTTTTTTCGAAAGTTACATAATAGTTATAAGTATAATGGTTTTAAACACATTTCATAGGAGAAATAATAATGGCTGATAATCAGTACGATTTCCCTACTGAAGAACTATCGTTACCTTCAAAGGGGTTACTATATTCAAAAGATAGTCCGTTAAGTAGTGGAAAAATAGAAGTCAAGTATATGACTGCAAAAGAAGAAGATATTCTAACATCATCAAATTTAATCGAGAGAGGGACTGTAATTGATAAACTTTTAGAAAGTGTCATAGCAGACCCAAAAGTTAAATTAAACGATATGTTAATTGGTGATAAGAATGCATTAATGGTTGGTACACGAGTACTTGGATATGGTAAAGACTATCCTATTACACTCAAGGACCCCGATACGGGAAATCAGGTAGAACATTCTATTGATTTAACATCACTAAAAACTCTAAAACTTGATGAAAAGAAATATTCTGCAGGTAAGAATTTATTCTCATACACACTACCAAATTCAAAGGTAGTATTAGAATTTAGATTGGTTACCCACAAGGATGAACTTGAAGTTGGAAATACTTTAAAAGCATTAGAAAAAATTACTAAAGTAACTGGGGTTTCTAAAGAACTTACTACAAGATTAAAGAAACAAATTATTTCAATAGATGGTGTTGATGATAAAAAAGTTATTGATGATTTTGTTGATAATAAATTTTTATCAATAGATTCACGAGAGTTTAGAGCACACATCAAAGAACTTTCTCCCGATATAAATTTTGAGGTAGAAATAACTTCAGAAATAGGAGAGCCCCACATGGTCACAATACCAATCGGGGTTACATTTTTTTGGCCTGAAGCCCGAGTATAAGAAAGTTGTACACGATGAAATATTTTCATTGTGTTATTATGGTCAGGGTGGATGGACTCAATCAGAAGTCTATAAACTACCAGTATATTTAAGAAGATTTTATTTAAATTCTTTATCTGAAGCCAAGAAGGCTGAACAAGAGGCAATGAAAACCGCCAAGAAAAGAAGATAAAACTTCATTTCCTAATATTTATTTATAGTTACGAATAACTACATTTCAGGAGATATATAATGTCTAAAATAGTAAACAAGCACCAATTTGTTGAGGGTATCATCGATAATATCGTAGATAAACTTATTGGTATGGTTAATAAAGAAAGAAAGAAAAAAAATCAAGCCATCATCAATGTAACAGACCCAAAGATGAGGAAGATAGCTAAAAAGTATAGAGCTAAAATTGCAAAAAATACTCAAGATATACTAAAACATAGTAAGAATTGGTAATGTAATTTATGGCTGGTTTAAGTCCTAAACAAGTAGATAAACTCTCAAGAGAAACCGAAAAATTAAAGGTACTTCAAGATGAGCTTTACGCCGCTCAAGAAAAGGGTGATAAAGCCGCAGAAAAAAGAGCAGCAAAACTATTAGTATTAGCTAATGGTAGAGTGGATGGGATTGCACATGCTAATAAAGAATCCGATAAATATTACAAAGGGTTAAAAGACCAATTAGACCTCTCAACTGGAATAACCAAAGCAACACAAAATAGAGCCACAATTTTAGCAGAAGCTAATGTTATGGCAAAGTTAAATGCTACTACTATGAAGAAAGGTGGTAAGGATGTTGAGAAAACTTCAAGACAACTTAATATTCAACAAGAAGCAGCAAAGGGATTATTAGGATTAAGACAAGGTATCTTAGATATTACCGATGAGGAAGTATTAGCAGGAGCAGATTTAGCTGCATTACAAAGCTCAATAGTAGATATTAAAAAGAAATCGGTTAACGCAGATGCAGCTTCTAAAAAAGCTATAAACCAAGTTTTGGGTGATATGGATGCTCAAGTTGATGTTTTACAAGAACAACAAGATTATTTACAGGCTGAAAACTCATTACGCGATGCCACCATAGGTAAGTTTACATCAATGGGTACTAAGATGAAAGGTATGATTAAAAGTGCTAAAATGTTTACAAAAGTGTTGTTGGCAAATCCAATCTTCTTACTTGCTGCTGTTATTATTGGTATTCTTGCGTTAATGAAAAAATTTATATCCGATTCATTTGCATTACGAGATGGATTAGGAGCAAGTGTCGGGCAGGCAACAATGTTAAATAAACAATTACAAGGTGCTCGTTTAGAAGCAATGGTAATGGGTTATGATGTTAATCAGATTGCTAGTCAGTTAACTGACGAATTCGGTAATTTAGACCAAGTAACTTCTAAGAATATAAAATCACTTGGTAGAATGGAAAAAACATTAGGTATTGCTACTGAAGATTCTGCTGTATTAGTTAAATCATTCATGGATATAAGTGGTGGTAGTTTTGAAGCTGGGGTTAATATGGTTAAACTCACTTCAGAACTTGCAGTTGCAAATAATGTAGCACCTGGAGCAGTGATGAAAGATATCGCTGCAAATACAGAGATGTTTGCAGAGTTTGGAGCAGATGGTGGAAAGAATATAGCCAAAGCCGCAGTACAAGCAAAGAAACTTGGAGTTAACTTAGGTACTACCGCAAAGATTGCTAATTCATTATTAGATTTTGAATCAAGTATTGAAAAAGAAATGGAAGCTTCAATGATGATTGGGAAGCAATTAAATTATAATAAAGCTCGTGAACTTGCATTAAGTGGAGATGTTGCAGGAGCAACTGCAGATGTTGTAAAACAATTAGGTGGACAAGCAGAACTTGGTAAATTGAATGTTCTGCAGAGAAGAGCATTGGCAGATTCTATTGGGGTATCCGTAGAGGAGATGAATAAACTTTCAAGTGGTAAGATATCGTTAGCACCACCAAAATCGACTCCACAAGAGAGAATGAATGAGTTGATGGAACAATTAATTACTGCATTAGATGGGTTTAGTAGTTTTGTAACTGATATGGGTACTGGTTTAGTAGATTACTACAAGAATATATTCCAAGCAGCATTTGGTGAATCTGGTTTAGGTTCAGCACTTGCTAATTTAGGTTCATCAATAATGAAACAAGTTGGTGAGATATTTGGTGGAGAGGGAACTTTCGCAACCAAGTTAGGACAGGCATTAGCAACTACATTAGTAGCATTAGTTAAAGCTTTACCTGAAATATTTTTAAAATTACTGGTTGGACTAAGACTTGCAATGACCACGCTATATGTATTTCTGACCGATATGATACTTGGGTTAGGTGAGGGTATTCTAAATAATATTGGTGAATTCTTCGGATGGGAAAATATGGGTACAGTCGTTGCAAATGTATTTAGAGATTTTAGAGATGGAATTGTAAGTATATTTAAAAGTGTGATGCAAGGAGTTATTGATTTAATTTACTCTATCCCAATGGTTGGAAAATTATTAGGTGAGAAACCTGAATTAACCGGAACTGTCCAAGCTAAGGGTGGTGTAAGTACAACACCTGGAACTACTCGTGATTCTGCTATGGGTGGAATGGTAAGTAAAGAATTTGGTGATTTAGATGCAAAACAAAAACAAATGGTACAGCAAGCAATGGCTCAAGGTACATTGGAAGCATTCTTAAAAGCGAAAGCAGAATCAGGTGACTCAGATAAGAGAAGTATGGAGATGGCAGAATTAGCAGCAATAATGATGGAAGTTTCTAAGAATACTGGTAAGAGTGTAGACGAAATCGCAAGGTTAACTCAGGAGTAGTAATGGGACTATTTGAAAAACTAAAAACAGATAAACTAACAAGTTTCGACTGGGATAAATCACAGAAACACGATTCCAATCAGAGTAATTTGCCAGCAGGTGATACCACAATAACACCACCTATACCTGAGTTGGGAGATAGGGGTAGTGAGATTGATGCACAATATAAAAAACTCGGTGGTAATAATTCATTACGAGGAGATGGTTTAGGATTTGATGAACCATTTATTATACGAGATATAGGTGATAGTTATGCTCATACAGGAATATGGGCAATTGATTTACCATTACAAGTACAAAGAACTGTAGAAGATGTTATTAGAATAGCAAAGTTTGCAGCATCACCAAGAGGTGTTATCTTTGGATTAAAACAAGCATTATTACAAAATCAAAACCCAAGAAAAGAAACGAGAAAATATAATCCACTAAGACAAATGTTATCTGTCGCACCATTAGTACACGCAGAAAGACATAACAAAACATTTCTTAATCCTTTAGGTACACCACCAAGATATCAAGATGAAGTAGAGAATAGTGAAACTATTGATGCAACAAATGTTTCTAATGTAAAGGGAGATGGGTTAGCAGGAATTGGACAAAATATCGCAGCAGCATTTGGGTTTGGTGAAGATGGGTTGGGTGGAGGAGTAGATGCTAAAGAATTTAATTTGGGGACTGGTAAAATAAAAAAAGGTACAGATATTTATGAAGTGGGTACAAGCAATACCCTACAAGTTCCATATGGCGGGCAATACGGAAAGTTAAGTTATGCATCAGGTACTAAGGGGAATAAACTACCTAAAGATTTTATAAAGTTTAGAATTAGAGATGCGGTGAATGGAAAGTGGTTAATCTTTCCTGCTCATCTTGGTTCAATAACAGATACTGTCACTCCAGAATATTCTACAGAAAGATATATCGGTAGACCTGATAGTGTACATATCTATACAGGTACTAATCGTAGTGTTGGATTTGATTTTAAAGTAGCAGCATTTACCAAACAAGAAATACCAATCATTCAAGAGAAGATGAATTATCTAATGGGATTGGGATATCCATCATTTAAACCAATGTTTGATGGAGATGGTGAGGGTAGACCAGTATCACCTTATATTTATTTAACTATTGGTGATTTATTCAACAATACACCTGGTTACTTTGATAATATTACAATCACTATGGAAGAGAATGCTACTTGGGAACTTGATGAGGGATTTCAAATTCCTATGTTTTTTAATGTTAGTGTTAATTTCGTTTACATTGGTAAATACTTACCTACAACCTTGAGTAAACATTATGAAGTGCCTTGGTTAGAGGATAGTGGTCATGGGGATGGTAAATATCAGACATTTGGTGACCAAGACCCAACAAGCCTTGGTAGAGTTCCAACCAGAAAAGGCAAAAAAACCGGCTGGTCAGATGGACTTAACTAATGAATAGATATAAATTTACACGAGTTAGGAAAGATAAGGTAGAGGGTGTACGATATAAATCCACTACTCTTTATCCAAAGATAACATCAAAAGATAGTGATATAACCTATTATACAAGATTTGGCGATTCTTATGGTTCACTGGCAAATAGATTTTATGATGACCAATCTTTATGGTGGATTATAGCAAAAGCAAATGAGGGTTTTAAGGGTAATATTAAGTTTAAAGTAGGTGAAAAAATAATCATACCTATGGACCTTGGTGAAATAATATCGGAGTTAGAACGATTGAACAATAGAGTGGATTAAAATGTTTCAATTTAACAATATTCCACCAAATATACAAAAAACCTTATATAAGCGAATGAATGCACTTTCACGAAGTGGTAATATGAGTCCATTAGGATTACAAGAAGAACAACAATCAAATAGTGTATCCGAAATGATGACAAAATCTTGTTGGGTTAGAGTTACAGCTGCAGTTCCAGAGTATAAAAAACACGCATCTGGTGAATTTGAGGGTCAGTATGTATATCCATTAGAAAAACTTGGACATAAACCAATGCGGTTATCAAGTGCATTCAAAGATGGCCAACCATTAAATCAACCACTTGCTTCAAAAACTAATTTATTAAACAATAAACCAACATCTATATTAAGACCGCATACAGGAGTTATTGGTATATCCACAAGTTTTAAAAACCATTCGATACAAAATGTAAGTATCAATTGGAAATTATGGGACATAAATGATTTTGAGGTATATGAAAAAGCATTTTTAAAACATGGAAGAACTGTCTTAGTAGAGTTTGGTTGGTCAACACCCGAAACTAAAACATTAACTAAGCCAGAAAAACCTGAAGATTTACTACAATACTACAATTCGATACAAGAAAAAATTATATCAAGTGGTGGTGATTATTATGCAGCTATGGGTGTTATAAAAAGTTTTAGTTATAACATAGGAGTTAACGGAGAATTTGATTGTACTACAGAATTAACTTCAATGGGGAATACACTATTCAAAGGGCCCGTAGACCCCGCGGATAATCCTGTACCAGAAGTGGTAAGAAATAAAAATACTAAAACTATAGAAGAAGCTTTTCAGAAATCACAAGTAAATTTTGAAACCTATATGAAATCTTTTAATGAAAGACTCAAATTAGAATTTGAAAGTGGTGCTGCTGGAGTTTATTTTCAAGAAGATAATAATAAGGGATATTGTAGTTATGGCTGGTTTGAAGATGAGATTCTAAATACATTCTTTGGTATGGTTACTAAAAAATATGGTGCAGCAGATTCCACCGACCCTGGTAGTGAATTGACTACACAAATTAGAAGTATGGGTACGAAGTATGCAATTTCAGTAGATAGTTTAGGTGAGATAGTTGATTCAGAAAAGATAACTGGCGATAATCCATGTAGGGATAGTTTTCATTTATATACGATGAATCCACACATACAATTTCCAGGTAAATATATTGGGATACGAACAATAAAAGAAGCCGGAGCGAATGCAAATAAGGTATTTGAATCTAAAATTGCTGAAAAGTATGTAACTTTGGGCAAAACATTTGATGATATAAATAGTTTATTTTTACCATTCAAAATTGATGGTTCGGAGTGGGGTAGTATAAGAAATATAGTATTTAGTGCAGATTTTATTGCACAACAATTTAGTGGTATTAGAAGTTTAGAAGATGGTTTAAATAATTTTTGGAATGCAGTTAATGCACAATATGGTTCATTTTGGGATTTTAGAGTAGTACAAGATGCTGGACACAATGGTAGGATAGGGGTTATTGATAATTATGCTACAGAAAATAGAATTAAAGATATTAACCCTAAGATGGATGGTAAACGGTCTACATTTGATGACCCAAATCACGTTTTTGAATTTCCATTATATAGTAATCGTTCAATGTTTAAAGATTTCTCTTTAGAGGTTAAGTTGAGTTCTCAAATGGCTACACAGGCAATGTTTCATAGTAATAAAAATTTTGGTACACAAGGTGAAGGTGGAAGTGGCAAACCAGAAGATATAGGAGTTACTGCATTAGCATCAATGCAAAATCAAACTATGGCAGATAAAACTGCAAATGTACAATCCCAAGAAGATAGTAAGGATTACATACTTGATGAGGTTTGGTTTCCATATCTTGGTAACCCAAGTAACAACACTGGCCCGCAGAGAATGACTAGAAAAGACCCAAATGACCCAAATTCTGATTTAGTTCTTTCAAATGTGGGAGAACAAAATAAATTAGAGGGATTAGATACTGATATAGAAGTTGGAAAGTCCGCAGAGATGAGCTTAAAAACTGAGGGTGAGATTGAAAAATTCGAAAGTGCAAATAATTGGTTTGGTGATGATAATCCATCTCAAAGGGAAGAAGTATTAATTTACACCGCAGATGGAGAAATGTTGGGAAGTTTTGAACGGGGTATGTTGTGGATGATGAATAAATCTTCGGAAGCACAAGCAGCTATAGACCCACTAACACCATTAAATATTAGCTTCACTATTCCAGGTATTGGTGGAATAAGTATGTATGATTTATTCGCAGTAGATTACTTACCAAAGAGATATAGAGATTATGGTTTATTTCAAGTTAATTCAGTTGACCATACACTATCACCATCAGGTTGGGATACAAAACTAAGTGGAATGTTACGAGTGGATATGGATTCATTAATTAAAGCAGCAAAAAAAGCTGGTTCATATACAGACCCGAAAGTTGTAGAGATAAATTCTACATTTGATAATTCATCATCTGCAAGTGTATTACAAGTAAAACAAAATTCTCAAAAGTTTGAAACGGCAAAGAAATCTACTGGAGTATAAAATCGCCAAATTAAAAGTTTATTTGGGGTTTTAAACTGATATATATTATTAATTAAAGGTTATGTTATGATTCTATGGTTCACAGGCCAACCAGGTTCTGGTAAGACTACATTATGTACAGAGTTAAAACACAAGTTGTCATTTTGGAAACACAAAGTGGTGCATATTGATGGGGATAACCTTCGTGATATCTTAAACAATAAAGATTATTCCGAAGATGGTAGACGAAAGAATGTTCAGTTTGCTATTGATATGGCAAAGGTTTTAGACAATATAGGTTACATTGTATTGGTGTCATTAGTTTCACCTTATAGAGATATGAGGCAGGAACTAAAGAGGTCAAGGAATGTTTCAGAGTTTTATATACACTCAACCCGACCAACAGAAAAAGAACAATATTGGGTGGATGATTACGAACCACCACTAACAAACTTTACAGATATAAATGCAGACAAATCAATAAAGGAGTGTGTAGATGAAATATTCGATGTTTATCGGCAGATGGCAACCTTGGCATAAAGGACATCAATGGTTAATAGAACAACGATTGAAAGAGGGTAAGAATGTTTTGATTTGTATTCGAGATATGATGCCAGACAAAAACAATCCATTTACTTGTGAGGAAGTATTTGATATGTTATCCAGAGAGTTATCAGATTACATTAGAGTTAAACAAGTTAAACTTATGATAGTACCTGATATAGAATCAGTCAATTATGGTAGAGGAGTGGGTTATGATATTATAGAACACACACCACCTACAGAAATAGGTGAGATATCTGCAACAAAGATTCGTGAAAAATATAAAAAAGAAAGAAGTGATGAATTAATAGAAATGATTAAATTAAAAGGAAGTGCATAGTGAAAAAATTAATAAAGTTTTTAAAGAAACCTGAGACTAAAAAACTACATAAAGAATCTATGAAGTTTCAAGGTTTGGAAAAGCTAATTAAGAAGATAAAAGATTGTGGTGAGGCTTAATGAAAATTGATGTATTAGATAAAGGTTATATAGAATTAGTTGATTCTCTTGGTAATGATTTAACTCCAGTAAATGCTGCAAGAGTTTCCTTTGGTCAAAAGAGTGATAAGTTTACAGATAAGGATAGAAAACTATCCAAGTTTCTAATTAAACATAAACACTTTTCACCATTTAGACACCAACACATTCAAGTTATTATTAAAGCACCAGAATTTGTTATGAGACAAGCATACAAACACGTTGTGGGGATTGAAACCACATCATCAAGTGTTACCAAAGACCATGCTTGGAACGAAATTAGTGGTAGATATATGCCAGTAAAAGATTTTTATTATCCTGATAAGTGGAGAAAACAATCAGATGATAATAAACAAGCAAGTGATGGGGAATTAACAGATTTTCAATCTAATAGAGCATTACTTGAATATGGGGATTTGATGAGAAAAATGATAGAAGTGTATGAGGGATTTGTTAATATGGGAATGGCAAAAGAACAAGCTAGAATTGTATTACCACTATCACAATACACATTAGTTTATTGGACTGCATCTTTCCAAAGTGTTATGAACTTTATAGAATTACGAGATGAATCTACTTCACAATGGGAGATACGGGAATATGCTATTGCATTAAAAGAGATAATGATGGAAACATTTCCCGAAACTACTAAGTTGTGGAGTGAAAACTACTGGAATAAGTAATGAAAGGTTGGATATTTACTACACAAGATAACCCATCGTATGAAACTAAAAGATTAATAGAATGTTTTGCAAAAGAGGGTATAGAATGTTTTGCAATACACCCAAATCATGTTGATATCTTTATAAGTAAAGAGAATAAAAGGTCGGTGTTAGTTGAAAATGAACACACTACAATACCTGATTTTGTAATTCCAAGAGTAGGTTCATCCACTACATATTATCAGAAGGCAGTATTCAGACACTTAGAACGTATGGGGGTGTTGTTTATTAATAGTTCAGATGCAATTGATAATGTAAAGGATAAACTCTACACAATGCAAATACTTTCACAGAATAATATACCACATCCAAAAACTATGTTGGTTAAAAATCCAATTGATTCAAGTTATGTGGAGAGGAATATTGGATTCCCCATAGTGGTAAAATCATTAAGTGGAACACATGGAAAGGGTGTTTATCTTTCAGAAAAAAAATCAAATTTCGAACAATTAGTAGAGATGATGGAACAATTTAATGATAGGTTTAATATTATATTACAAGAATTTGTTAGTGATTCGTTTGGTAGAGATTTAAGAATTATCGTAGTGGGGGGTAAAGTTATTGGAGCAATGAAACGGGAATCATCCGATGGAGATTTCAGAGCAAACATCACACGTGGTGGAGAAGCAAAACCAGTAGAATTGGATGAACAAATGGAATATTTAGCATTAGAATCTACAAAATTATTAAATTTAGATATAGGTGGTGTAGATTTATTATATGATAATGATGGATACAAAATATGTGAGATTAATTCATCACCTGGATTCTTCGGAATGGAAAAATATACTGAGATAAGAGTTGCTGAACAGATAGTTATGTATGTGAAGAATAAATTAAATTAATGGTTATAGTAAATACACAAGATAGTTGGGAAACTTTATCTAAAAGATTACAGAAAGAACCATTTGTATATCTACAAATGTTTTCAGATGTAAATAAACATCCACTTGACAATCGAGTGTCTTGTTATTATATTCGTACTATGACAAGAGAATTTATAGTACCAGTTCATCATAATGAAAAATTTTCGGAAGATATACAATATCTGAATATAGATACACCAATGCTTGTATCTGATTTAAAATCCCATAAGCACATTTCTATGATAACTTCTAATGAAGTTTATGATTTGAATTGGTGTCATTATATGAAAACAAATCAACCATATGATTTTGATAAACATTTAACAACTGCACATCACCACAATTATAGATTACATTACGATAAAGAAAATGTTAATGATATAATTCCGTTGGTAAAGCATGCTGAGTATTTTGAAAAGGTATCAAAAGAATTGATGGTGAATTTTGAAAAGGAATATGACCAAACTATCTTGGAAGTTTTATATGAAATAGAAAAGAATGGATTATACACTACAGATGATAAAATGGTTTATTCAGAATATAATCCATACACTTTAACGGGTAGACCAAGTAATAGGTTTGGTGGAATGAATTTTGCAGCATTAAATAAAAAGGATGGTAGTAGAAAACAATTTATCAGTAGACATAAACATGGGGTATTGGTAGAGTTTGATTTTGATGCGTATCACCCACGATTAATAGGTGATATGATTGATTATAAATTCCCTAAAGGTTCTGCACATAATCACCTAGCAAAAACATATGGATTAGGTTATGATGAGGGAAAACAATTAACATTTAAGTATTTATATGGTGGTATAACTACCGAAATGAAACAAAACCCGTTTTTTGGTAGGGTTGATGAGTTTATAAATGGGTTGTGGAGTACATGGAAATCATCGAAAAGTATTCAATCTGATATTTATAATAGAGAAATAGTTAAGGTGAACTTGCACGATATGAATCCGAATAAATTGTTCAATTATATGATACAATTATCGGAGACTGAAAATAATATTCGTATCGTAAAAGAATTAATTCCCATTATAGAAAATGGAGATTATAGTAGTAGGTTAGTATTATATAATTACGATGCCTTTTTATTTGATTTTGATGTAAAAGGAGATGGTTTGGGATACTTAAAAAAAGTAAAAGAAGTATTAGAACAAAATGGGAAATATCCAACAAAAGTATCTATGGGTGATAACTATCATAGTATGAAGGATATAACAAAGAGATTTTAATGATAACAGATTTTGATAAAATATTAAATGAGTTGAGTTACAGAGTTAAGGATGGTACACCCGATTTAACTAATGAACAACACTTGATTAAATTGTTTGATGTGTTGAAAGAATACAATTGGCCAATTAATGAGAGAGTTAGACTTATAAAAAATCTCACAACACCATCACAAATTATTGTAGAAGGTAGTACAGGTGCAACTACATTTTATCACGAAGTAATGACTGGTATATTAGTTGCTGGTGGTAGTAGTTCATTCAAAGATGGTGCAGAAGTTGCAAAGTTTTTTAAGAATAAAAAAATAAAAGCAGTAAATTCTGGATTAACTGAAGTCCCACCTGCAGGTGCAGTATGGGAAAAATTTTTATTAAAAGCTTCAATTCCAAAGGGAGACCTCGTATCCGATGCAAAAAAACTATCTTCGAGAATTGTAAAAGAATTAGGTAAGGGTACGAATATGATGTGGACCGGCCCAACAAACGATGGTTCTAAGTATGGAGCTGCAGATATTGCTGGTACATTTAGTGGTTATGGTGATGTTGGTATATCTTTAAAGAAGGGGGTTGGACAATTAAAGAATTTAACTCTGGGTACTTTTACAAAAGCATTGGGACTAAAAGAATTAAAAGGAAAGGATTTTATAACAACATATAAATCAGATTTTGATGCGATGACAAAAGATTGGAAAGTTTTAGTTACAAAATTATTTAATTCAAAAACAAAAGATTCAAAAGCAAAAACGATTTTTAAGAATCATATTAAAAACACTTGGGATGAATATCAAAAAGAAATATTAACAGAAGAAGAATTGAATATATTAACAGAGGCAGTTGGTTTACCTAAAATGAAATATGCTACTAAAACAAAAAAGTTCAAATATTTTTGTAGAAAAATGCAAGAGAAGAATCATCCACAATGGAAAGTTTGGAATGTCAAACGGACAAAACATTTCAAGAATATTTTCGAAACGTACTTATCAGGTAAAGAAAATTCAATACGATTAGGTTTACATAATTTATTTAAAAAACAATTAAGTGTTGGGGAAACAAGTTTATTTTATGCTGCTAAGGGTGGTGATACATTTTGGTTTATCCCAAGTGAAAAACTTTATAATAAAAAAATGGGACCTGAAGAATTTATTGCTGATTATGAATTAAAAGAATCAAAATCTGGATATCAATTTTTATTAGATGTTGGTACACAAGACGTTGGTGGTATTGGGACTGTTATCATAACGATTCGATTTGCGGATGGACAAATGGATGGAGTACCCGGAGTTAAATCAGATTATAAATTAGTTTCAAACGATTGGTCTGGTTTATTAGGAGCATTTAGGAAATAATATGAGAACTCAATTATTATGTACATTTACCCGCTTATCTCGATTGCCAGAAACACTTGATGTTATTATAGAGTGTAACGATATACTTTATGATAAAATATACATTTTTCAGAATATGAAGGAAGAAACCCAATTAATTTGTACCTATAATGTCGAGTTTATTGATAATTACGAGGAGAACATAGAGAACACTATTTCACTACATAGAAAGAAACAGAGTAATACTCTATATACTATTAACGCTTTGAATGAAGTTATCAGAGCAAAGAATAAAGGAATCTTAGATAAGAGCTTTAATGTTGATTGGAGTGAATATCAAAATACTTTACTACTAACCAACGAAACAGGTTTGAATATAATACCTACTAAAATACACCAGGTAGTAAATGTGAAGGATTGGAACAAATAGTTACACAAGTGTATCATTATGATATAGTACGGGTGTATTAAAACAATACACTCCAAAACAACGCGTTTGAATTAACTCATAATCGGTTAACTATATATAAATATCAAGTTTTTTTCAGTTATTTACGTTTTTTTTTAAAATAAAATGTATTTTGGGAATTTATATACATATATATTAATGTATCAAATGAGATACATAGTTTTTTGACAAATTGGATTTTTGAAAAGTACGAGGAGTAATTAACTTCGTATGGAATTGACCGAATAATGGGTAGACTTTAGAAGCCCATAAGGTAATCCAAGATGAGTTCGTGGTGAATCTACAAAGCCGAATGGTTAAGTAGTTGAGACATCAATCATCTAATGTACTTTCTGAAAACATAAAGAAGCAATTCTTTAGACCTTGTTTTGGGTAAGGGTAAAACTGAAATCCCAACTTGTGGCTGAATCAATCTAAACTCAGAGAGATAAGGCACTGACACAGAGATTGTACTCACTCCAATGAGATTAACCATCTTGAGGAGAATCATCGTAACTGATGGGTGTTAGGTACAAGGGCAATAAAATCTGAGCAGAAAGTTGTAGGTATGCAAATCCTACATTCCCTAAAATTTCCAACTTATAAAAAAAGGTTCTCACCGATTTTTAGTTTCCACTTATGATAGACTTAAAAACGAAATGAACCTTTTTTTTTTATAAAAAACTTAAACTATATTACATTTTAGCAAATTTAGTTGATATATATTATTGTATCAAGGTTACACTTGATTGACAAATGAAAAATAAACATAAACAAATGGAGAATATGAAATGGATTTAAACGCAATAAAAAAACGCCTCGGGCAGTTACAAACAACTAACAATCGGACTTCCAGTCTTTGGAAACCACAACCAGGTAAAACTCAAATTCGTATCGTACCTTACTCATTCAATAAAGATAATCCTTTTATTGAATTGTTTTTTCACTACAATCTGAGCAATCGCTCTTATTTATCACCAATTTCTTTTGGTAGACCAGACCCTATTGAAGAGTTTGCTCAAAAACTAAAAGCAAGTGGCAATAAGGAAGATTATCAGTTATCACGTAAACTTGAAGCAAAGATGAGAACTTTTGCTCCAGTTATAGTTCGTGGTGAAGAATCGCAAGGTGTGAAGTTTTGGGGATTTGGAAAGACAGTTTATCAAGAACTTCTTTCAGTAATCGCAGACCCTGATTATGGTGATATTACAGACCCAATTAATGGTCGTGATATTTCGGTAGAGTTTATCTCAGCTGAGGAGAGTGGAGCAAGTTATCCAAAAACTAACATTCGCGTCAAACCTAATCAATCACCGATTTCTGATGAGCCTGATATACTTGAAAAAGTAAAGAAACAACAGGACATTACAGAAATCTATCAAGAGTTATCATACGATGATATGACAGATATACTAAATACATGGTTAAACCCTGATGGTGATGCAACTGAAGAAGATTCAGAAGTATCAACAACAGCAAAAGCCGTTGGAGGAAATGTAGCTGAACTTGACAAATCTAAGGTAAGTAATACTGGTGATGCTTTTGATGAGTTATTTAACTCGTAAATAAAAACCCCCGTTAATGTGTGGCAACATACAACAAAAGTAGAGATGGGTGTTATTGTATTCCCTAACTACACATTAACAATTTGATAAGGAGAAATGAATGTCATCAGTACACGATGTATTGGCCGATACTTTGGCCGACAGTTTAAATAAGAAATTTAAAGATAATAAAGTAGCATACTTTCTGGATGGTACAGATAATACACCTACGGATATCACAGATTTTATCTCAACAGGTAGTTCTATGTTAGATTTGGCTATATCAAATAGACCAAATGGTGGAATTGCAGTTGGAAGAATTACAGAAATCAATGGATTAGAATCAAGTGGAAAATCTCTACTTGGTGCACACATCTTAGCAGAAACTCAAAAGAAAGGTGGGGTTGCAGTTTATATAGATACTGAAACTTCAGTTTCTCAAGAGTTTATGGAAGTGATTGGAATTGATATGGGTAAGATGTTATATCTACACTTAGAGACAGTAGAAGATATATTTGAAGCGATTGTAGAAATTATAACTAAAGTTAGGGAATCAGATAAAGATAGATTAGTAACTATTATGGTTGATTCACTCGCTGCAGCTACTACGAAAGTAGAGTTGGAAGCAGATTTTGATAAAGATGGTTGGGCAACTGCAAAAGCAATCATTATATCAAAAGCATTGAGAAAGATTACTCAAATGGTTGGTAGACAACGAGTGGCACTTGTGTTTACTAATCAATTAAGACAAAAACTCGGAGTAATGTTCGGAGACCCTTGGACAACAAGTGGTGGGAAAGCATTACCATTCCACGCTTCAACAAGAATTAGGTTGAAGAACATGGGACAAATTAAAGATACAGCAAAAAATGTATTAGGTATGAAGTGTAGAGCACAGATTGTGAAAAACAGACTTGGGCCACCTTTAAGACATACAGATTATCATATGTACTTTGATAGGGGTATTGATAACTACGGAGCTTGGTTGACTGTTCTAAAAGAACATAAGTTGATTAAATCAGCTGGTGCGTGGTACACTCTTACAGACCAAAATGGTAAAGACCATAAGTTTTTATCTAAGGATTGGGAAGAGTTAATTACCAAAGATGATGAGTTGAAAGACTATGTCTATGGTATCATTTGTGATAAGGTTATATTAAAATACAAAGAAAAACTTGGTATTGATGATGTAGAGTTCACAGATGAGGTCTTAGGTGATTAATCAAAAACACTTATCTATACTCGAAGAAATAAAAAAATCTGGCGGAAAGGTTGATGGTGGAGAACCAAATGACTCGGTTTTATTGATTGATGGTTTAAACACTTTTATTAGAGTGTTTACCGCAGTACCTACTACTAATGAGGATGGGGTTCACATTGGTGGAATAGTAGGTTTTTTAAGGTCAATTGGATTCGCTATTAATATGGTAAGACCCACAAGAACTATCATAGTATTTGATGGTAAAGGTGGGTCTAACCGCCGTAGAAAAATATTTCCAGAGTATAAGGCAGGAAGAAAGATGTCTCTTCGGTTGAATAGAACAGATGGAATATCTTTAACTCGTGCAGATGAACATAAAATGATGATTGCTCAATTAAATAGAGTAATCGAGTATTTAGAACTATTACCTTTAACTATTACTACTGCTGAAAACATAGAAGCAGATGATGTGATTGGTTATTCAGCAAAACATGTCTTTAAGGATAAGGTTACTATAATGTCAACCGATAAAGATTTCTTACAATTGGTGGATGATAGAATTTCAGTTTGGTCACCTACTAAGAAGAAGATGTATGACCAAGAAAAAATATTGGAAGAATATGGCATAAGTTCCACAAACTTTTTATTATTTAGAACAATGGATGGTGATAAATCGGATGGGATACCTGGTATTAAGGGTGCTGGAATAAAAACCCTTTTAAAGTTATTTCCTTGGCTTGAATCCCCCCATAAGTTTACAATAGAAGATGTTCTGAAAAGTGCAGAATCTAAAAAGAAACAATTTAAATTATGTGAAGTAATTACTAATTCTTCAGACCAATTACTCTTGAATAAGAAACTGATGGATTTAGATGAGATAAACATATCTGGAAGTAGTAAGTTAAAAATACAAGAGATATGTGGGAATCCTATACAGCGTTTAGTGAAACATATATTTCAAAAGAAATTTTTGGAAGATAAATTGTACACGGCGTTACCTAATTTAGATAGTTGGTTACACACAACATTTAATAGATTAAATTTTATGGCAGAGAAAACACATGGGACGAAAACGTAAATACCATACCGATAAAGAACGTCAGGATGCTCAACGAAAGTGGCAGATGGAACATTATATGCGTAATGCTGAAGATTTAAAAGCAAAAGCACGACAAAGGTATCGTGATAAGAAAAGAAAAGAATTTTATGATAAAAAAGTCCAAGATTTGTACACGAATCTGGATACTTAATATAGGTTATAATGAGCGAAAATTTAATACAATATGGAACATCGTTCCAGTCAAAAATAATTACAAGTTTATTACTTGATAGTAAATTTACAAAACAAATTATAGAAATATTAGAAGTAAGTTATTTTGATACGGATTCTAATAAATATCTGATAAAATCTATCAAAGAATATTTTGTTAAATACAAAACACCACCAACAATGGAAGCAGTTAAGGTTATACTGGAAGAGGTAGATAATCCTACATTAAAAACCACAATTGTTGATTCATTACGAAATGCTTGGAATTATAGAGAAGCAACAGATTTACCATTTGTTCAAGAACAAACATTAGAGTTTTGTAAGAATCAAGTTGTTAAGGGTGCGATTATGCAATCAGTTGAATTATTAGAATCTCATCGATATGATGAAATCAAAGGTATAATTGACAAAGCAATGACTGCTGGTATGGAAAGGGATATCGGACACGAATACATTACTGGTTTTGAAGAGAGAATGAGTCAACAAGCGAGAATAGTTATGCCAACCGCATGGGATAGTGTTAATGATTTGATGGATGGTGGTTTAGCAGGTGGAGAGCTTGGAGTGATTGTTGCCCCTGCTGGTATCGGTAAATCTTGGACACTACAGGCAATTGGTGCTCATGCAGTTAAACAAGGTAAGACCGTAATTCACTATACATTAGAGTTAAATGCTCAGTATGTTGGGTTACGATATGATACAATTGTTAGTGGACAACCAACGGGTAACTTACAATATTATAAAGAAGAAGTGCAGAAAGCAATTGATAAATTAAAAGGTAACTTAATTATCAAGTATTGGCCAACGAGAACTGCAAGTGTAAATTCAATCGTAGCACATTTACAACAATGTGAATTGCAAGGTATAAAACCAGATATGGTTATTGTGGATTATGCAGATATTATGAAATCAACATCTAACTTCACAGAAAAAAGACATCAAATTGGACACGTTTATGAAGAACTAAGAGGTATGGCAGGAGAGTTTGATATTCCAGTATGGACTGCATCGCAAGCAAATCGTTCTGCGTTAGAAGAAGATGTTATTGATGCATCAAAAGTTAGTGAGGACTATAGCAAGGTGATGACATCAGATTTTGTAATGAGTATGAGTAGAAAAGTAGAAGATAAGATAGCAAATACAGGTAGATTCCACGTTATTAAAAATAGATTTGGGCCTGATGGAATTACATTTCCAGCAACCATCAATACCAATACAGGTTTCATACAAATCTACGAAACCAGCTCACAAGGTGGAAAAGAGGCCCAAGGTAAAATGAATAATGCAGATGAGTATCTACGTAAAACCTTGGCACAAAAGAAAAAAGATTTTGATGGTGAAGGGTTTGAATAAAACTTCCAAAAAAATTCAAAGAAAAAATTAAATAATTCAAAAATAATGGTGTATTTAAGTAGTATATACTATATGTATTATGGGTATAAGAAAATAAAAGAAAAGACAAAAAATGGAGAGTTTTAAAATGGGTACGCATAAGTTTAAATTATCAGAAAATTTTATTAATAAGTATAAAAGAAAGAAACCGCCTTTTGGTTTCAATGGGTTGGGTGAATTAGTTTATATGAGAACGTATTCACGTATTAAAGAAGATGGGAAAAACGAGAGATGGTGGGAAACCGTCAAAAGAGTTGTAGAGGGAACTTATACAATGCAAATGAATTGGATTGAATCTCACCAATTAGGTTGGAATCCATGGCAAGCACAAAAATCAGCACAAGATATGTACGAAAGAATCTTTACAATGAAGTTCTTACCACCAGGTCGTGGTTTATGGGCGATGGGAACAGCAATCACAGAAGAAAAGGGTTTGTATGCAGCACTAAACAATTGTGCATTCGTATCCACTAAAACAATCAAAGAAGATTACGCAAAACCATTTTGTTTCCTTATGGATGCTTCAATGTTAGGTGTTGGAGTAGGATTTGATACTAAAGGTGCTGGAGAGATAGATATTAAAGGTATTGATATCAAACGAGATGAACAAAACTTTCAAATACCAGATACTCGTGAGGGTTGGGTAGAATCATTACAACTTTTATTAGAAAGTTATTTTCACGGACAGGGAGAAGTTGTATTTGATTATAGTTTAGTCAGATTAGCAGGTGAACCAATCAAAGGTTTTGGTGGAGTAAGTTCAGGTCCTGAACCACTAATGGAAGTACACGAGACTGTTAGAGAAACATTAGAAGCTAATAGTGGAAAACCAATAACAATCACAACAATCGTAGATATTATGAATTTAATCGGTAAGTGTGTAGTGGCAGGAAATGTTAGAAGAACTGCTGAGATTGTATTTGGAGACCCTAATTCAGAAGAATACTTAGATTTAAAGAATTATAAAGTAAATCCACACAGAGAACAATATGGTTGGACGTCTAATAATTCAATATTTGCAGAACTCGGTATGGATTATACAGAGGCATCAAAAAGAATTAATGATAATGGTGAGCCTGGATTTGCGTGGTTAGACAACATGAGAAAATACTCTCGTATGAAGAATGGTGGAGATGATAAAGACCATAGAGTTGCGGGTGGTAATCCTTGTTTAGAACAATCATTAGAAAGTTATGAATTATGTTGTTTAGTGGAAACATTCCCAAACAATCACGACTCATTAGAGGATTATAAAAGAACTTTAAAATATGCATATTTGTATGCAAAAACTGTAACACTTGGTAGAACTCATTGGAGTGATACAAATAGAGTTATGTTGAGAAACAGAAGAATTGGATGTAGTGTGAGTGGAATTGCTCAGTTCATAACTAATCGTGGATTACACGAGTTAAAGACTTGGTTGGAAGATGGATATGATACCATACAAGAGTGGGATAAAATGTATTCAGATTGGTTTGCAGTACCAAAATCAATTAAGACTACAAGTGTTAAACCAAGTGGGACAGTATCACTATTAGCAGGTTCAACACCTGGATTACATTATCCAGAATCAAGATTCTATACAAGAAGAATTAGAGTATCGAAACATTCAGATTTGTTAGAACCTTTGAAAAAGGCAGGATATAAAGTAGAACCTGCGTTTGGTTCAGAGGATACCACTATGGTTGTTGAAGTTCCTGTCGATGTAGGAGAGGGAATTAGAACAGTCGGAGAGTTATCCATATGGGAACAATTCTCATTAGCAGCATTTATGCAAAGACATTGGGCTGATAATCAAGTAAGTTGTACGGTCACATTTAATCCTGAAACAGAGGGAGAAATGATACCACAAGTATTAAACTATTACCAATATCATTTGAAGGGTATTTCATTACTACCAAGACATGATTATGGAGCATACAAACAAATGCCATATGAAGCAATTGATGAAAACCAATATAATAAAGATGTTAAGAAATTAGGTAAACTAAACTTTGGTGTAATCAAAGCAGAAGAAGCTAATGTAGAGAAGTTTTGTGATGGTGATTTTTGTGATATAGAAATCACACCTACGACTGGTGATAATGATGACCAAGATTACGCAAACTAAATATGTGTATGATTTCACATACACAGGCAGTTGACACACCTGGTAAAAAATGTGTCTTAACAAAACAAACAGAGGAGACGATTTATGAATATATATCGTAAACTAATAGCATCTTTCGTATTGATGACAGGATTGTTCGCTCAATCCATTGTTGTTGATGTTAAAGATGTTGAATATAACCCTTTGGTTGGAGCAAATGTAGTGGTAGAGGGAACTGAACTCGGTGGTGTTACTAACGAGACAGGTCTTACTACAATTTCAGTAGAAGCTGGAACTTATACTATTACTGCTTCATTCATAGGATACTCATCTCAATCTAAAGAGGTTGTTGTGGGTGATAGTGAAGTAAAAGTGAATATTGCTTTGGCAATTGATGCTCTTACTCTAACAGATGTTGAAGTTTTGGCTTCAAGAGCTGTTGCAACAACACCTGTTGCTTATTCAATGGTTAGTAAAGAAGAAATGGAACTTAGACTTGGTAGTCAAGATGTTCCAATGGCTTTGAATACTACACCAAGTGTATATGCAACTCAACAAGGTGGTGGTGCTGGTGATGCTCGTATTAATGTACGAGGGTTTAACCAAAGAAATGTTGCGGTGATGATTAATGGTGTTCCCCAAAATGATATGGAGAACGGATGGGTTTATTGGAGTAATTGGGATGGGGTTGCAGATGCTGCTCAATCAATTCAGTTACAAAGAGGACTATCAGCTGTAAATCTTGCCACACCTTCTATTGGTGGAACTATGAATATCATTACAGACCCTGCTAAATACGAAAAGGGTGGTAAGTTCAAACAAGAAGCAGGAGATGGTGGTTTTATTAAAACTACTATTAACTACAATTCAGGTTTGATTGGTGATAAACTTGCACTGGCTGGAACAATTGTTCGTAAGACTGGTGATGGTATCATTGATGGAAACTGGACAGATGCTTGGGCTTATTATTTTGGAAGTTCTTATGCAGTATCCGATAAACAACGATTCGAGTTGTACGCAATCGGTGCACCACAAAGACACGGACAAAATCTATACAAACAGAATATTGCTACTTACTCACAAGAGTTAGCAAGTGATATTGACGGATATGATACTGATGCTTTTGCAGAGGGTAACAAATTCGAAACTGAAGCTGGTAGATTCTTTAGTCAAAATTGGGCACCAGTTAGTTCCGACTATACTGGAGAACAATATTGGTATATGTATGGAGCAAACACAACCAAAAGAAAAAATTCAAACTTTCTTAATGAAAGGGAGAATTTCTTCCATAAACCATTAGTGAATCTAAATCACTTTTTAGAGATAAATGATAAAACTAAATTATCATCAGTTCTTTATTGGAGTGGTGGTTCAGGTGGTGGAACAGGAACTTATGGTAGTGTAATGAGAACACCAGCCGTAGCAGATAATGCTTGGTATTCAAGTTCGCCTTGGATGTGGGATTGGAATGGAGAGATTGAACAGAATCGTACTAATATCGATGCTGATTATTCTGAAACAGACCATCGTTCTACAGGTATTCTTAGAAACTCAATCAACAGACAAGATACATATGGATTAATTTCTAAATTAAATTATAAAGTTAATGAAGATTTAGAATTTCAAACTGGTATCGATTGGAGAACTGCTGAAATAGAACACGCTCGTGAAGTTCGTGATTTATTAGGTGGTGATTACTATGTTGATTTTGCTGATGACAATGCACCAGATGGAAAAGTTGTTGGGTTAGGTGATATTATTGCTTATCATAACACTACTACTGTCGATTGGTTAGGTGGATTTGTTCAAGGTAACTACACGAAAGATAATCTAAATGTATATGGAATGGGTGGAATATCATCTATTAAATATTCATATCAAGACCATTTTTCAGTAGAAAACGAGAAAATTACTGCTGATGCTATTTCATCATATCAAGTTAAAGGTGGAGTACACTATGAATGGTTAGATGGTGTTACTACTTTTATAAATTCAGGATATGTGGAAAAAGCACCAATTCTTGATAATGTAATTGATTATTCTGGTACGGTCGCATCCGACCCAGACAATGAGAAATTCTTATCAACAGAAGTTGGTGTTGGATATGCAAACGATAAAGTTGCCGTGAAAGTATCTGCTTATAACACAGATTGGAAAGATAGAAACCTTACTCGTAATGTTGACACGGGTCAAGGAGATTCAGGTGATACTGATGTAATCTTTTTAAGAGGTGTTAATCAGAAACATAGAGGTACAGAAGTTGAAGTAAAAGTATTACCACACGAAATGGTAGAACTTGATTTGATTGCTTCTTTCGGTGGTTGGAAGTTCGATGGTGATGCCAATGGTACTTACCAAGAATCTCAATATAACGATGACAACCAAGTAATTGGTTATCAAACTACTGAATATGCATATGCACTTGATGGGTTATTTGTTGGTGACCAACCACAATCATCTTATATATTGGGTGTAACACTTAAACCTATTAAGGGATTGAGAGTACAAGCACTTTACAATGTATATGATAAGAACTATGCAGATTGGAGTCCTGGTTCAAGAGAAGTGGATTCTGATGGAGTTGCAGATAGAACACAAGTTTGGGAAGCTCCTGGTTACTCAAAACTTGATTTACACGCATCTTACAAACTTCCAAGTATTGCTGGTTTAGATTTGACTATTACAGGTCACATCTTTAACGCACTTGATGAAGTTTATGTACAAGATGCAGTTGATAATAGTCAATACAATGGGTATGGTGATAAACTTCACTTAGCTCATAATTCTGAAGTATTTCTTGGAACACCAAGATATGCAAACATAGGATTAACTATTGATTTTTAAAATGGTGATTTGGGGGATTGAAAAAATATCCCCCATTTATCAAAAAAGTACTTGACAAGTATATGGTTTTAGTGTTATATTCAGATATGATAAATTCGGAGATTACAACATAAATGTATCAAAATGTTTTTTATGATAAGAGAAAAAACAAAGTGCATGTTTGGGATGACAGAAGAGGCCATCTTATTGTACCTTATAAAAAATACGCATATGTAAAACATTCAAGTGGTTTACATCATACACTTGATGGTAGTAAAGTTAAAAAGGTGTACACTTGGGATGATGATGACCCAGGTTTATATGAGAGTGATGTACCAATCACTACAAGATTTTTAGTTGACCAATACACGGATTCGGATGATGTTGCAGAGGGAAATAGAACTTTCTATTTTGATATCGAGGTGGAAGTGGTTGATGGTTTTCCAGATGTAGAAAAAGCAGAAACTGCAATTACATCTATTGCAATATATGATGAGATAATGAAAAAGTATATATGTTATACTTTAGATTCTAAAAATACTATACAAAATTATGAAAATGGTGATACATCAGTAGAGTTATTTAAAACTGAAAACGAATTATTGACAAGATTTTATCAGAAATACGCAGAAATAAATCCTACAATATTAAGTGGGTGGAACATTGATTATTTTGATATTCCGTATCTATATAATAGAACAGTCAGAGTTTTAGGTTCAGAAGTTGCAAAGATGCTATCACCTATCAGACATTGTTATTACAATGAATACAAAAAGAAGTTTGTTATTGCAGGTGTTAGTGTGTTAGATTATCTTGCATTATATAAAAAGTTCTCGCCAATTCAACAATCAAGTTATCGTTTAGATTACATTGGTGAAGTTGAAGTTGGTATGAAGAAAATTGAGTATGATGGAACACTCAATGATTTATTTGAAAATGATTTACAGAAGTTTATAGATTATAACATTCGAGATGTTCGTATTCTTGTGGAGTTAAATGATAAGTTGGATTATATCGGAGTTGCTTGTGGTATAGCACATTTAGGACATGTCCCATATGAAGATGTGTTTATGAGTTCAAGATATTTAGAGGGTGCGATATTAGTTTATTTAAAAAAGATGGGTATTGTTGCACCAAACAAACCAAGAAATCCTAAACGAAGAGGGGATGATGAAAAGTTCTCTGGTGCATATGTACAAGACCCACAAAAAGGTAAACACGATTGGGTTTATGATTTAGATATCACAAGTATGTATCCAAGTGTTATTCGTTCATTGAATATCTCACCTGAAACTAAGGTTGGGCAGGTTTTGGAATGGGATGTAGACCAGTATCTAAAGACAGGACATACGAAAACTTATTCTATGATTAACACAAAGGGTAAGGAAATACAACAAATAACCAATACAGAACTGGAGAGTTATTTAGATGAGACTGGATTAAGTATATCAAGTAATGGGGTTATGTATCGTACTGATAAACAAGGATTGATTCCTGCTCTACTCACAAAGTGGTTTAATGAACGAGTAGAGATGAGAAAACTTGTGAAGAAGTTTCACGACCAAGGTGATAAAAAGAAATCTCAATATTTTGATAGGAGACAATATCTTCAGAAGATTCTTCTAAATTCATTATATGGTGTATTGGGATTACCAGTATTTAGATTTTATGATTTAGATAATGCAGAAGCAACCACAACCACAGGTCAATCATTGATTAAGTTCAGTAAGAAAATTACCAACCACTTTTATAATAAAGAGTTAGGTACTGATAAGGATTATGTTATCTATATTGATACAGATTCTATTTTCGCATCCGCAGTACCATTAGTTGAGAAAAGGTTTCCAAATCAGAAATTATCTGAAACTATGATGACACAAAGAATTATGGAGATATGTGGAGAGGTACAAGATTATCTAAATTTAAGTTACGATTATTTCGCCAAGAAATTTTTGAATATAGATGAACACGTGTTTGATATCAAACAAGAGGTAATCGCAAAGACAGGTTTGTTCGTAACGAAGAAACGATATGGTTTACGAATCATCAATGATGCTGGTAGAAAGGTAAACAAAACACAAGTAAAAGGTTTGGATACAGTCAGAAGTAATTTTGCTCCTGCGATGAAAGATTTATTACAAAATGTATTAGATGATATATTGGCAGATGTTCCAAAGGAAAAGATTGATGAAAGAATCAGTAAGTTTAAGAGGAATCTACATATGCTACATTATAGTGTATTGGCAAATCCTATCGGAGTAAAAGGTATAGGTAAATATATTTCTAAAGATGAAGAGTCATCATTCAGTAAATATAAAAAGGGTGCACCAGTCCATGTTAAAGCAGCAATAAATTATAATTCTATATTACATCATTGGTTTGAAGGTAGAAAGTATGAGAAGATTACTAATGGTAATAAGATTAGGTGGGTTTACCTAAAGAATAATGAATTTGGATTTGATGTAATTGGTTATAAAGGATATGAGGACCCGCCTCAAATATTAGATTTTATTAAAACGAACATTGACCATACTAAGATGTTTGAACAAGCAATGAGTAAAAAGATAGGAATGTTCTACGAAAGTTTGGGGTGGGAAGCCGTCGTAGATAAACAGCAAAGTATTGAAAGATTTTTTTGATTTTGAGATTTCTGGTATATATGTATATACATAGGAAACAATAAGTAATAACTATTAACAAAAGGACAATAAGGTTATGAATAAAACAAAACTAATTCGTTTTATCGACAAGTATTCACTTGGTGGTGAAATTAAATCAGTAAAATGGTCATCCAATGGAAAACAATTGGCTACAAGGTTCATTAGTGGTGATAAATCATTAGTGGGGTCGGTAGTATTGGACAACTTCGATGATATAGAAGCATCAGATATTGGAGTTTACAACACTTCGCAATTAGTATCACTACTATCCATCTTAGAAGAAGATGTAGATTTTAGTTTACAAAAAATGGGCGATAAGTTTGTGAGTGTTAATATGAAAGACTCGCAACATGGTACACATACAAAGTATATGTTAAGTGATTTGTCAGTTATACCAACACCACCAGAACTTAAAAACTTACCATCAACATTCGAATTAGAATTGAAGATTGATAGGTATTTCATTGATACATTTATTAGTGGTAAAGGTGCGTTACCTGATACCGATACATTTACTATTATTGCAAAAGATAATAGTGCAAAAGTAGTTATCGGATTCAGTAATGTTGCAACTAATAGGGTAACAATACCAGTTGAGTGTGAAGAGTTTAGTGATACTGAACCTATTTCATTTAACGCAAATATGTTTGCAAATATTTTAACTGCAAATAAAGAATGTGAGAAAGCTGTATTAAAGGTTAGTTCAGATGGATTAGCTACAATCAGTTTTAATATTGATGATTATAAATCACAATATTTCTTGGTTGCAACCCAACAAGTGACATAAGGAGTCAAAAGTGGCAAATAATATACTTGATAAAGCCCAATTAGGGATTCATACTGCAAATAAACGCGGTAAGAAACTTGAAGATAAAGTAGAAGAATACCTTAATAATAAAAAGATACACTACACTTATACACCAAATAGGGGTATAGATTTCCGAATCAGTACTAAATTTGGTAGGGTGTATTTGGATTGTGTAAGTACTGGAACTGCTGGAAGTATAGATGAGAAGATAGCAACCAAAGTAGATAAGTATGTACGAAAGTATGAACTTGCTGGTGGTTCTATCCATATCTTACATCCATATAGTGGTTTAAGTAAGGAAGTTAGGGAATCTATTCATAGTATGGAACGATTACACGATTGTGAAGTACATATGTTGGATTGGTTTGAGTTTGAAGAGTTGTTGAGTGATAATTATATCCCAACACCTAAACAGACTGCAACCAATGGTAGTAATTGGGTTACACCAGATTCTGCAGCAGTGAGGAAGTTTTTTAATTTCGAGAAATCATAATGTATTTAGAATATTTTGATAAATTTAAAGGTATGACTCCTTATCTTGAAATAGATGAGAAAGAATGGGAGTATATCAAAGAAACATTCGAAAAGGATGATGTCAAAGAAAGTCTTGCTAAAGTAGCAATGACTTATGAGATTCCCTATGCCACTATTTCAGAGGATGATGCCTACAAAGCTTTAATGAAGTTAAAGGGTATGAGACATAATGAAATTTTGGTAGAGGGAGAGTGGTTTGCTCGTGAGGGAACTGCATACAGATATGGTTTAGAATTTGAGGGTAAACAACAATACTTTAGAAGAGTTAACATAGGTAATGCTGCCAGTAATTTCTTCCAACAAGTAAATCGTTGGAGTGTGGATGGAACAATTGCACCAGGTCCAAAGAGAACTTGGGAAACAGAAAAATATATGACATCACTTATGGGTGCTGCATATACTTTGAAGTTACCAAAAATTACTGCGGGTAATCTTAGGATTATGTTAAGTTTGAGAAAGTATATTTGTTCTCAATTTAAACCTAATGTTGCAAAAGTACTCTATGATAAGTTGGGTAGTGAGAACATATTAGATTTCTCTGCAGGTTGGGGAGATAGATTAGCAGGATTCTATGGTAGTGAGAGTGGTAAATATTATCTTGGGATAGACCCACGAAAAGAAAACCATCCACTCTATAGAGAACAAAAAGAGTTCTACGAAAAACACAGAAATATGTTCTTCGAGGTTGATAAAGATTCAGAGTTTTTAGAATCACCAGCAGAAGATGTAGATTTTGAACAATATAAAGATATGTTTGATACTGTCTTTACATCACCACCATATTTTGGAGTTGAGAGATATAGTTATGATGATACTCAAAGTTGGGTAAGATACAAAACTATTGATGAGTGGAATGATAAATTTTTACAGACAACTATTAAAAAATTATGGGGTTCTATCAAAAGTGGTGGATATTTATTAGTGAATATAAGTGATGTTTATGCGAGTAGTGGAGCAAAACAAAAGAGATTAAATTCTCATGGTAAGAAATGGTTAGAGATTTGTAATCCTATGAATGATTTTGTATCAACATTTACTGATTCAGAGTATCAAGGTTGTATTGGAATGGAAATGGCAAAAAGACCAAATAGTGGTGGTGCAGGAACTGCAGCAGAAGATAGATTCAAAGATGAGACAAGGGAACTGGCGGAAAAGACAAAAGATAAAACTTTTTGTGAACCGATTTGGATATGGAAAAAACTTTAATAGAAAAAAGATTATTTAGTAAAGAAGAATGTGAAAAAATAAAATCATATGCTAGATTAAAAGTTAGAGTAGTTGATGTCTACCACAACGAATATGAAAAAGTTGGTAGTAAAATGTTATCAGATGCTTTGCCTTGGGGTAATTCACCTTATGATATATCTTGGGTTTATGATAGGATTAAAGATTGGACAAATACTTTAGATTTAAACATTGATAATCTTGGTTACTCAATGATAATATGTCACTATAGTAAAGGTTGTTATTTTAAACCACATATAGATGATGTTATGACAGGTACTGATGGTGAAATTCTAAGGAAGAGATGTTTTACGATTGGTATTCAATTATCTGATAAAGAGTATGGTGAATATGAGGGTGGAGAATTACAATTTGAAACTAACGATGGTGTTAGAACAATGAAACAAGATGCTGGGTATGTTTGGATAGCAGATAAACATTTACATTGGGTAAATGAAATTACATCTGGTATTCGATGGAGTGTTCAGATATTTTTAGAAGAAGATGCAATAAAGGAATAGTATGGAAGAAATTAAAAATACCTTATGGGTAGAAAAGTATCGGCCGCAATCACTTGACACTTACATTGGGAATGAACATCTCAAAAGTAAAGTCAAAGTGTATTTGGAGAGTGGCGATTTACCACACCTTTTGCTTTATGGACGTGCAGGTACAGGTAAAACCACTCTCGCTAAATTACTCGTTAATAATATAGATTGTGATTATTTATATATTAATGCATCTGATGAGAATAGTGTAGATGTAGTTCGTGATAAAGTAAAGAATTTTGCATCAACACTTGGATTTTCAGAGATGAAGATTATAATATTAGATGAGTGTGATTACATTACACCAAATGCACAAGCAGCATTAAGAAATCTAATGGAAACATTTTCAAAACATTGTAGGTTTATCCTAACTTGTAATTATGTTGAAAGAATAATTGACCCAATCCAATCAAGATGTCAATCCTTTCAGATTATACCACCCGATAGAAAACAAGTCGCGATGCATATGTCGAAAATCTTACAGAAAGAATCGGTAGATGCAAAAGTAGATGATATCGTAACGATAGTGAATGGTGGTTATCCCGATATCAGAAGAGTAATCAATGCTGCTCAGAGACAGGTAGTAAAAGAGAAACTCGTTATAGATGAAGCGATGAGTACACAAAACGATTACAAGTTAGAAGTTTTAGAAATCTTGAAAACTCAAGATAAGAAGAATGCATTCAAGAACATTCGACAATTATTAGCAGATTCCAAAGTTACAGACTTTAGTGATATGTTTAGGTTGTTGTTTGATACAGTCGATGATTGGGGTAGAGGACATGTCGCAGAATGTATTTTAGTATTAAGTCAATATCAACAAAGTGATGCAGTAGTAGTGGATAAAGAAATAAATGCTATGGCAATGTTTGTTGAGATAATAGGAAAAGTAAAATGAATATGAAAGCACAAAAACCGATAAATAAACCACAACAAAAATTAGATTTAAGTAAAGCAGATACACTAAATTGTCAGGCGTGTGGTAATTATTTGTTTATAACATCAACGATTATAAAAAGGATATCTGCAATAATGTCACCGAATGGTCAAGAAGGATTAGTTCCAATTGAAGTATTTAGTTGTGGTAATTGTGGACAAGTACCAACCGAGATGTTAAAGGGAACAGGTCTTGAACCCGCACTGGACTCATAAAGAGTTTGATATATTTGATGATTTAAAATCAAGAAAGAATCAAACACATAAAACTGTCGGTGGAGATAAATCTGGTAGAGTAGTTGGTGGATATACATTTAATGAACTTGGATTTAGGGGAGATGATTTAGAAACTTATTTTTCATCAAAATCTAAGTTACTTACTTTTGGATGCAGTCATACATTGGGTGTAGGTGTAGGAAATGAGGAAACATGGCCACATTTATTAGCAAACGAAATTCAACACTCACATATTAATTGTGGTATTCAAGGAATATCTAATGATACAATTAGTAGAGCAGTTCTATCATATACCGAAATTTTAAAACCAGATTTAATTGTTGTTTTATATACGTATCCACATAGGAGAGAGTACACCACATTAGATGGTAGGAAATGCTCTTTTAAGCCTGATGGTAAATGGGATTATTGGAAAACTGATGATGGGTTGTTAGCTCACGATTCACTTGTAAATTTACAGAACGATGAATATGATAATGACAATCTATACAGAAATCAATTACTGATTGAGAATTATTTGGAAAATAAAGGAATTAGATTACTAACAAATGTTATAGATGAATATCTTGGGTGTTGGGAAGATGAGGCAGTTGGTGGCAACCACGCTGGAGTTTTATCTAACGAATTATTTACCAAAAATTTATATGAGAGATATTTATAATATATATAGGAGAACCTTATGTCAATAACAATATTTAGTCAGAAATCAGATGTAGAAACGAAGTTAGAATCACTATCTAATTACATTACAGGTAGTGCTGGTGGTTGGCCTGATTCATCTTACGCAGGAATACTTGCGTGTTATGATTTTACAATTGAAAGTGGTAGTGATGATGTAAAGGTATTTGAGATGAATACTGCAATCAATAGTACTCAGATGAGTAGTCTATATGGAAACATATATGATGATATTGCACAATATGCCTCAACACAAAGTTATTCAGATGTACAAGTATATGGTAGTTTTCAATTTGGAACATATAATCCACCTACTGCAACACAACCTACAATATCTGCAAGTTTTGCTCAATATAATATTAGTTCATCATTTAATTATACAGACCAAGCACAATACTTAGCAAAAAGAGGAACTGCTTCAAATTCGGGGAGTTTCCATGTATTCGTAGCTTCACCAAGTAACACGGATGATACTTTGTATCAGATATCAAGTGGTTCATTTACTAAAACAAGTTTTAGAACTATACTTGGGGCATCACCAATTGGTGGTGATTCTTTAATTGGGGCATTTAATTCAGCTTCAATAGCAGCAAATAAAGGGGTTAGTGATTATCCAGATTATGTTTTAAAAGATTTAGCTAAACATGCATCATTTATGGTTACAGCTGATGGTTCGATTTCATTTAATTCATACATCAGTAGTGCAGAAGTAAGAGAGCTAACCGGAAGTGTTTTTACAGATGCTGATGGAAATGAAGTAAATTGGAGTGTGGGTACACCATTCACAGAGAGTATGCAACACTTTTATGGTATAGATGTGGAAGATGGAACGGGTAATTATGTAGAGGATTATATTATTTCATCAGGTAGTGATGATGGTGCAAGAAAATTCATAGGTAATGGTAGAAGTGTACAATTATTAACACCCGAAAAAGTAATTACACTTGGTACTTACTATAATAGTAAGTTTTCATTATTAAACGCCCCAACAGGTGTAAGTTCATCTCTGAATAATGATTGGTACGAGTGGACATTAAAACCCTACCAAGGCCCATCTACACCACATGGTGCAACAATTCGTATGTATGATAATAGTACTAAATTGGTACAAAATGTAGAGGTTGGTGATGTAGTTAAATCGTATCAACCAGGTGGTTCTGGTTCATTGGGAATGCCAGATAGTGATATGAATTATTTAAGTTGGAGTTCTACAGATGTAAGTGATAGTTTTGCAAGTGGTTCAGTTGTTGTGGATGTACATTCAGAAGAAGTAAATTTATACTATTTGATAAATGATACTTATAAGATTCCACAATTAGCAGGAGTCTATATGGATAGGGGTGGTTTGGGATACTTTCAGTTTAGAAAAGGTTATGAGGTAGAAGTGGATGATAAATTATTTGATAAAGATGGTAATTGGATTGATGTCACTGCAGTGGAAGAGAAGTATCTTACTGAAACTTTTTATTCACTCAATGTAGAAGATATTGATACATACTTTTCATCAGATATATTAGTTCATAATGCGCCAGGACATGGGGGAAAATAAAGCATTTAAATTCTCAATTCAAATACCAACATTCCTATCACACGAAAAATGTGATGAGATAGTACAGACAATAAAAGATACCGAAGTTGTTAGAGATGGTTGTGTAACTGATGGTAAAGGTGTTGAAGATGTTATTTAACATCAATAGGGAAGATGCGGAAGTATCTGATTTATGTCCATCATTTGATTATGATGAGTGTACCTTATATAATTTACAATATGAGATAGACTACTTTAATTCAATAATTAAGTGGGATGATATGTGGGATTTACCTAAAGCAAAAATCAGATTAGACAATGGTTGGAAGTTTGTAGTATTTAATCCACAACAAATGATACAAGGTTGGGGTTGGTTAAATACAGAAACAAAGGAAATATGTAACATCTATGTAAATCCTAAATATAGAAATAAAGGTATAGGTGGTGAGATTGTTAATTCACTACATAGATATTGCCAAGATTGGGATTCTTGGTGGGCACAATCAGATAGTTGGAATAAATCAGCACAGAAGATGTTCCTAAATAGTAACTATAATGTAAAAATATGATATTTATATATGAATAAAAGTATCATTAGGAGAAGTTAATGAGTATAGTAAATTATACACAAAAATCAGATGTAAACGCTAAAGTAAAAGAAATTAGTGATTACATAACAGGTAGTGCAGGAGATTGGCCAAATCATAGTTATTCAGCATTTATTGGTGCATATGATTTTACTATTGAGAGTGGTAGTAATGATACAAAAATATTTGAGTTTAATACAAATCCAAGTGTACAGATACCTTTATCAGTACAAGGTTCGGATTTCTTTGATAGAATTGCACAATATGCTGTTACACAAAGTTATAGTAGTGTAAATATTTATGGTTCTACTTGGGCAGATATGCAAAATCCAAGACAAACTAAACTTTCAAGTATATCCGCAAGTTTCGCTAATCATAACATAAGTTCTTCTTTTGTTTATGATAGTTCAGCACCATATGTTAATTCTCGGGTAGAGGCATCTTCAAGTAAATTTCATCTTTTCGTTGATACACCAAATGGTTACGGAGCAGATGATACATTATATACAATGGCTACTGGTTCTATGGATAAAACTAAATTTAGAACTATACTTCAGAGTGCAAATGTTGGTGAGACATTTATAGATGGTTTTACTTCATCATCAATTGCAGCTAATCGTGGAGTAGGAACTTGGCCAGATTTTGTTTTAAAATCTAAAACTGAAGATGGTTCATTATTAGTTAGTCCATTCAATATAAGTTTTAACTCATATATAACTAATGCAGAACAAAGAAATATATACTCATCTACCTATACAGATGCGGATGGAGTTGAACAAACTTGGGAATCAAATTCGGATTATAAAGAGCGCGTTCACACCAGTATGACATATTGGTATGATATCGAGACGAGTACTGGTATATCTACTTATCCAGAAAAATTTATTCCATCTTCTGGTAGTTTAGATGGTAATGGAAATAAATACTTAGGGACTGGTAGAGCATATATATTATTCACACCACAACATACAGAAGTATTGTGTTCTTATTATAGTCCACAATACATACAAATAAATCCACCTACAGGTGTAAGTTCATCTATAGATAATGATTGGTATAAGTGGAAACTGGTTGCAAATAGAGGTACTACAACACCGAGTGGAAGTTTAATTCGTATGTATGATGGTAGTACTAAACAAATACAAGATGTAGAAGTTGGTGATGTGGTTAAATCATATCAACCAGTTGGAATGAGTTTAAGTGACCACGATTTTGCAGCATATTCATCAACAGATTTAACCAATAGTGTTTCGAGTGGTTCAGTTGTACTTGAGGTATCTTCTAATGTACAACCAGAACATTATATAATAAATGATACTTATAAGTTTGGTTGGATGGGGATGATATTTGTAAAACGAGCAAATGAGTATAAATTCCTTAGAGCATTTGAAATTGAAGTTGGTGATGAACTAATGGATAAGGATGGTAACCTTATTGAAGTAACATCAACAGTCGAAGTAACTACCGATGAAACTTTCTATTCATTAGATGTAGAGGATATTGATACTTATTTTTCAAGTGATATATTAGTTCATAACTTACCACCAAAAGGTGGTGGTGGTGCATAACTTACCACCAAAAGGACCTTAAAGAGTAAGTATGAAAAAAAATAATGGTTTTAAGTATTATATTGAAAAGGAAAACTTTCTAAGTGATTCAGAAATAGATTTTATTAAAAATAAAAGTTTTGGTGAATCTCAACACACAATCAATACCAATGGTAGTAGAGCTGAACTTGTTGGTTTGAGTGGTAGTGAGGTTAGAGATTACAGAAAAGCAACAGAGTTCCAAATAGAAAGTAGTAAAATTACTGATAAAATATTAAATCTCACTAAGGTTGCTAATAAACTACATTTTAATTACGATATTGATTGGGATTCTTACGAGAATTTTAAACTATTAAAATATGTAAAGGGTGATGGGTATGGATGGCATCCAGATTTTGGTAAAGGTGATGAATCAACGAGAAAATTAAGTGTTATAGTTCAATTATCAGATGGTGATGATTATGATGGTGGAGATTTAGAGTTTGCATTAACAACCAAAGATAGTGATAGTTTTGTTAAGGGTACAAGAAAAAAGGGGAGTGTAATTATTTTTAATCCATTAGTAATACATAGAATTACACCATTACTTTCTGGCTCAAGATATTCCATCGTTGGTTGGTTACACGGAGATACTTTTAGGTGAAAGAAAACAATGATTTTAAATGGTTTATACATTTATCATTTCTTAGTGTAGAACAATGTAATGATTTAGTAAAAAAAGTTAAGGGTGAAGATAGTTGGGTTCAAGGTGGAACATATAATCCACAAGAAGAAGAGCCTACAAAAGTTAATCTATCTCACCATCGTGATTGTAATGAAATATATTTATTACCAGAATTAAATAGTAATATAAAGAATGATTATAGTTGGTTGGTAGATAAACTAAATACTATAGTAAAGATTACAAATGATAGGGTTTGGAAATTCGATATTGAACGAAATCAAGGGGATTTTAGAACTATTGAATATCAAAAGGGAGACCATTTCAATTGGCATTCGGGTACAGATGCTGGAATACTATCATTAAACAAAATAGCTTGCTTGATTCAAATATCCGACCCAAAAGATTTTGATGGTGGTGATTTACATTTTGCATTTAGTAATGAAAAAGAAGATTTTTTTAAATGTCCATATAAACAAGGATATTTATTTATGTTCCCATCGTTTACGAACCATATGGTTACACCACTTAAAAGTGGAGAAAGATTTATAATGAGAGAAACCTACATAGGAGAACCACTAAGATGAAAAAGAATGAAAACTTTCAATGGTATATGACAAAACCAAACTTCTTTACACCAGAAGAATGTGATGAGTTTATTGAAAGGGTTAAAAGTACGGAAAGGGGTGAAACAGGTTGTATAGAACCACATATGGGTTCAGACCATAATTTAGAATTTAGAAGTGTTAAAGAATGGTATTTACATAAAGATATGAGAGATTATGCAAAGGGTGATTATTCAGACATACAACAGAAATTATTTTTATCTGCAAAAGTAATGAATCAGTTATCTTGGAACTTTAATATTCAAGAAGTAGAAAACAATATAAAAATGATTCAGTATAATGGAGAGACTGAAGATTTTTATACTTGGCATTCAGATTTTAATGCAGGCCAAAGTTCTCTAAGAAAGTTAGCGTGTATTGTACAATTAACAGACCCAAGTGAATATGAGGGTGGTAAAACACAATTTGCTATACAAGACCCACATTCTATGGAGTATTATACAATTCCACAAGAAAAGGGAACTTTAATTGTATTCTCACCAATATTTTTTCATAGAGTAACTCCAGTTACAAAGGGAATACGACATTGTATTCAAGAATTTATAATAGGTGATACCTTTGTATAAACCAATAGAACAGAACTTTACACCTAATCCAAATTTTAGATGGTGGGTGGATAGAAAAAACTTTATTACTCAAGAAGAGTGTGATGAGTTTATAACGCGAATTGATAAAGATTGTGTGAAGAAACAAAAGGATGTTTACTATGGTGCAGATTCTAATCCTAAGTATAAAAAAGACCCTGCAGTTTGTAACTTAAATGTTGCACTCTATACGGATGAGGAAATATTAACAAAATATTGGAACGCATTTAAACTAGCAAATCAACTTTATTATAAATTTGATATCGGTGGGATTCATAGAAATGAATATACTGGTCATAAATATGAAGTTGGAGATTGGTACACACCACACGCAGATTTTCATCCATCAGATGATTTTAGTATAGTTAAAATGACTGCAGTATTATTTTTAAATAATGAATATGAGGGTGGAGATTTTATATTATTTGATGATACTATAATTGAACCAGAACCAGGTAGATTGATTATATTTCCATCATTTGCAGGACACCAAGTTACACCAGTCACTAAAGGTGTAAGGTACACAAGTGTTTGTTGGGTTGCAGGAAACACTTTTAAATAAATTAAATTTTAGAGATTATATTCTCTATTTATATATATCAAAAGGTTATTATGGCAAAAACAAAATCGTTATTCGACCACATAAAACAAATTACTAATGTTCAAAATACTATGTATTGGGACTCCTTATCAGATGCTGATAAAAAAACTTGGAGTAACTATATGGTACATAGATTTCTTAGTATGAAATCTGAATGGTTAGAGGTTGTAAATGAAATACAAAAGTATTGGGAATTAAAACCAAAGAATTTGTATCAGTTTTATGTTGACATAATACCAAGAGGTAGAACATTTCTTAGATATACAAAATCAAAGAAGAAATCAAAAGTTGAAAAATGGGCTATGGAACATTTAGTGGATTACTTTGAATGTAGTACACGAGAGGTTGAACAACATTTGGAAATATTAACAAAAGAACAGGTTACATCAATCATAATGAAATATGGTGTATCAGACAAAGAACTTAAAAACATATGGAGCAAGTAATGGCAGAACAAGGTTATAAAAAAGAAGAACAATTCGCAATGTCAGAGATGGAGTGGGGTGTAAATTCATATACGAACACTACATACATGAATTTTGAATTTGACATTGATAGTTTATATAGTACAATAGTTAAATTGGATTACCTACAGAGGGTAAATCCACACTTAGATGCGATAAATCTTAATATCGCTTCTTATGGTGGAGATGTTTATGCTATGTTGGGGTTGGTTGATTATATTCAAAACATGGATGTTAAGGTTAATACACATTGTGTTGGAACTTGTATGAGTGCTGCAGCAGTATTATTAGCTTGTGGTACAGGAACTCGAACAATGACAAACCACTCGACTGTGATGGTACATGAGGGTTCTGCAGTAGAGGTTGGTAAATCTACTGATGTTATGAGAGGTGTTGACCATTTAAAAGTATTAGCAAAAGATATTAATCAGTTACTCGCGGAAGTAACTAACAAGGATGTAAAGTTTTGGAAGAGAATGAATAGAAACGATACATACTTAGATGCCAAACAATGTTTAGAGTATGGTATCATCGATAAAATTATTTAAAAAAGTACTTGACTTGTATGGCAAAAATGTCGTATATTCAAGTATGAAATCGGAGTAAAATATGAGTGAAACATACATAAAAGAATCAAGTACAAAAAAAGAAGTAAATTCTTATTTAACAGGCAACCACGGCGACATTGTAACACTAATGGAACAAGAATGGCCACAGATGACTGAAGAATTTAAAAGATTACAAAGAGAACAATACATATTGTTCTGTCACAAGCAACACGATTACGGCCCAGGCAACATAAGTGTCGGAACACAATTACAAACAGAAGAAGATATAAAACTATCTCTTACAGGATTGTTCTTCAGAATTAATGACAAAATCCAAAGAGTAAAGACCTTGTTGATTGGTGGAAGAGTTAATGCCGTAGAGGGTGAACCATTAGAAGATGCCTTTTTGGATATGTCCAACTATGGTATAATGGCAACAATCGTAAAAAATGGAAAGTGGGGTAAATGATGGAAAGACATTGGGGAGAAAGAAAAGAATCAGCTAATACGACAAATGGTGACAATAACGAAAAACATATATCAGTACAGGATAATAAGATTTATTTTTATTCTGGCGTAAATAGAAACTCTTGTGTTGAGTTAAATAAAAAAATTGGAGAAATGGAAAGTAAAAGCTTGACTTTATCAAAAACTCTTGGTATATTACCACCACCGATAAAGTTATTTATCAATTCAGGTGGGGGTTCAATCGTAACTGGTATCGCATCTATGGATACGATAATAAGAACAGAAGTTCCAGTTCACACTTACGTTGATGGATTTTCTGCTAGTTCTGCTACTTTTTTAACTGTTGTTGGTGATAAAAGATTTATGAGTAGAAATTCTTATATGTTGATTCATCAGTTAAGTAGTAACTTTTGGGGAACATATTCTAACTTTGAGGATGAGAAAAAAAACTTAGATTTAATGATGAAAACAATAAAAGACGTTTATAAACAATACACTAAACTACCAATGAAAAAACTTGATGAAATATTAAAACGTGATTTATTGTGGGATGCTCAGACTTGTTTGGATTATGGTATGATTGACGAGATAGTATAATGGGACACGTATCACATAGTCAGTTTGTAAGTTATAACGAATGTAACCTTAAATGGAAACTTCGTTATATAGATAAGTTAGGAACATTTACAGGTAATATTCATACATTGTTCGGATCAGCTTGCCACACCGTCATACAAGAATATCTCACGGTTATGTATGGCACTTCTATTATAGCTGCTGATAAACTTAATATGGAGTCTCGATTAAAAGAAGAGATGATGAGTGAGTTTACAAAGATAAAAGAAAACCAAGAAACCTTACCTTGTAGTCAAGATGATATGATTGAGTTTTACCAAGATGGTTTGGCTATACTTGATCACTTTAGAAAACATCGTGGTAAGTATTTTATGAAAAAGAACTACGAGTTAGTTGGTATTGAGTTGCCTATAACTATGGAACTACAAGAGAACGTAGAGTTAAAAAGTTTTCTTGATGTAGTGATACGAAATAAGATATCAGGTAGAATAACCATCATTGATTTAAAAACATCAACTAGAAGTTGGACAAATTATCATAAGAAGAACTTTTACAAGAAAGCTCAATTATTAATATATAAACAATTCTATTCAGAGAAATTCAATGTACCGTTGGATAAGATAACAGTAGAGTTCTTGATATTAAAAAGAAAGATAGCAAAACAAAGTGATTTTCCAATCAGTAGGTTACAGAGGTTTGAACCGTCTAATGGTAAAGTTAGTGTCAATAAGACCATGAAAGCATTCACAGAATTTCGTGAAGCTATCTATGATGAAGAAGGAAACCACAAAATAGACAGAGATTATAATGCTTCTCCTGGTAGTGCTTGTAAGTTCTGTGAGTTTGTAAAAACGGAGCATTGTAAATGGGGAAAGATACTTTAAGAGTAGGGATAGTCGGTAGTAGAAAATATGAAAACCGAAGAAAGATTAAGGAATTTATATTTAAATTAAAAACCGAGAAAGGACCAGATACTATTATAGTTAGTGGTGGGTGTAAAACAGGCGCTGATTATTACGCTAAAAAATATGCTTTAGAATTGGGAATGCAGTATCAAGAGTTTCCACCACAACATGAAAATTGGAATTTATATTGCCCAAAGAATCAAAAGGATTATGGTAGACCATATAGTGTGAAAAACTTTTTTGCTCGTAATAAAATAATTGCTATCTATTCAGAATATGTCGTGGCATTCATACCAAGAGGAGTTGAATCAAAGGGTTCTATGTCTACGATAAATTATGCTAATAAATTTGGAAAAAAAACACTCGTTATCGATTGAAGTTTTATATTTATGTATATACAAAAGTGGTAAGGTTATGAAGCATGAAACAAAATTAACATCCGTTAAAATAATAAAAACACTATACGAGCAATTCAAATTTAAAACTGTCAATTCTTCAATGAATTTACAGAAATTAGTTAATAGATCAGTCCATCAATATTTGAACAACGTAATTATTAAAGAACAAATAGAAAACTATGATAAACTATATGCTAGTGGGAGTCGATTTTAATGAATTATCGAGAAGATTTAATTAAAGTTAGTGAGTTGTATTTTAATGCTCAAATTCAAAAACATAAAATTAATGTGGAAAATTTACTTGAAAATCAAGTAGGGGTAGCAGAACATCCAGATATAGTAGAGACTATTGAAAAGGAATTACAAGTTATTGCTAACTATGATGAAAAATTAAATGTATTGCAAAAATACTTTAAAGGTAATACAGGATCTAAAGAGGTTTTAAATGGCTAAAAAGAAAATTCTATTAATGTCCGATGATTTACGGATGCATAGTGGTGTCGCTACCGTGTCTAAAGATATAGTTATGGAAACACTAAATGAATATGATTGGGTTCAAATGGGTGGAGCAATCAAACATCCTGAGTCAGGTAAGATTGTTGATATGTCTGAAGGTCTTGACGAGTTTGGGATTAAAGATGGGTATTTGAAAATTTATCCCGTTGATGGTTATGGAAATGAAGATTTATTACGAGAAGTACTTGCAGTAGAGAAACCCGATGCTATTCTTCACTATACGGATCCACGTTTTTGGATTTGGTTCTATAATATGGAAGCTGAAATAAGACGTAATATTCCAATTTTCTATTATAACATTTGGGATGATTTACCAGATCCACAATACAATACAAATTATTACAAAAGTAGTGATTTATTAATGGGGATATCAAAACAAACTTATGGTATTAATAATCGTTTATTACCTGAATATGAGGATTGGCAAACTACATTTGTACCACACGGTATATCGCCACGGAGATTTTACAAAGTTCAAGATGATGATGTCAAATTAATGGATTTTGATGAAAAGTTTGGCATATTGGATAAGAAATATAAAATACTCTACAGCAATAGAAATATTCGTAGGAAACAACCAAATGATGTATTATTGGCTTATAAATACTTTATGGATGGATTAACTCCAGAACAACGAGATGAATGTGTATTGATATTTCATTGTGCTCCAGTAGATGATAATGGAACTGATTTACCAAGAGTTCATAAGCATTTGTGTCCCGATTATGATATATGTTTTACTTATGATAAAAGTGGACCATTTAGTGACGAAGCGATGAATTTATTATTTAATACATCTGATGTTTATGTTAATTTAGCATCCAATGAAGGATTTGGATTAGGTAGTGCCGAAGCCCTTACGGTAGGGACACCAATTATCGTTAATGTAACGGGTGGACTACAAGACCAATGTGGATTCAGAGATGATGATGGGGAGTTATTAACTGCTGAAGATTATATTGAACTCGGTACTAACCATAGAGGTAAATACAAGACTCATGGTGAGTGGGTAAAGCCAGTTTATCCAGCTTCAATATCACTACAGGGTTCACCGATGACACCTTATATTTGGGATGATAGATGTAATCCTGAAGATGCTGCTGTAAGTCTACGTGAATTTTATGATTTAGATAGGAAAGAAAGAAAACGACTTGGTAACCTGGGTGCTGAGTTCTGTAAAGAAAATCAAATGACAAGTCAAGAGATGGGTAAGAACTTTATCAATTCAATGAACGGTGCTTTTGATAATTGGAAACCTAAAAAACGTTACACGATGGGGAAAGTATGAAGAAATTTGTTTTAATGATTGCACCATTCAATACTCGTAGTGGTTATGGAGATCACGCAAGGTCAATATTTTATTCCATAATGGATAGAGATGATTTAGATATTAAATGTATTGATGTCAAATGGGGCAGTACTCCAAGAAATCATTTAAATCCTGAAGTTCCACGGCATAAAAAACTCTTGGGTACGTTCATTGATGGGAATAACATTAAAGAACAACCTGACGTATTGATTGATATTAGAATACCAAATGAATTCTCAAATGGGGCAAAATTCAATATTGGAATCACGGCTGGAGTTGAAACTGATATAGTTTCTCCTGAGTTTTTGGCTGGTATGAATAAAATGGACTTGAATATAGTACCATCTAATTTTACAGCACAAACATTTCAAAAATGTAATTACGATAAGATGGAAGAGAAACCTGATGGTTCAAAACAAAAAGTAGCTCAAATTAAGTTAGAGAAACCAATTGAAGTATTGTTTGAGGGCGTTGATACATCCGTATATTATCCAATGGATAGGCATGAACTAAAATCAGAATTTACAGACGAATTAAATGACTTAATTAAAGAAGATATGGCTTATCTTCATGTAGGTCAATGGGGTAAAGGTAAGTATGGAGAAGATAGGAAAAATATACCATTGATGATTAAATGTTTCTTACAGACATTTGCAAATAAACCCAAATCACCTGCATTAGTATTGAAAACAAGTGGTGCTAATTTTTCTGTTTTGGATAAAGCTGAACTTGTTAAAAATATTAATCAAATTAAAGATGAATTTTCACAAATTGATAAAGTACCAAATATTTATTTAATACATGGTGATTTGACTATTGAAGAGATGTCTTTATTATATAATAACCCAAAGATAAAAGCCTTTTTAACTTGTACACATGGAGAGGGTTATGGTAGACCAATGGCTGAGGCTACGTGTTGTGACTTACCGGTCATCGCTTCTAATTGGAGTGGTCATTTGGATTTCCTAAGTGATTCAGAATCATTACTGATTAATGGTAGTTTAACTGAAGTTCCAGACTCTATGATATGGGAGCCAATTATTGTTAAACCATCAAAGTGGTTTAGTGTCAATGAAGCTGATGTAGTTAGAAAATTGAGAATGTTTTATAAAAAACAAGGATTAATAACCAAGAAGGCAAAACGATTAGGTAAGAAAAATAGACGAGAATTTTCATTAAAGGCTATGGCAAATAAATTTAATAAAACACTTGATAATGTTTTAACTCACATACCACAACCAGTTAGTTTGAAATTACCTAAGTTGAAAAAGATAGGTAATGACACACCAAGTCAACCAGCAAAGATAAAACTACCTAAATTAAAGAAGATAACGTGATGAATCCCATGACTTTGCGGGTAACTTGCCCCTGTTGTTTGTTAGATGATATTGATATTGATGATTCGTTAGTATTGCTTGGTGATGATGAACAGAATATGCAATGTTTACATTGTGGTTTTGCTTCAAATAGAGCAATGAAATCGCATATTGATGATAATCCATTTCCACAAGAGTTTAAAGACGTGTGTAGGAATTTAAGTGATAGGTGGTGGGCACCATCAGTTTTTACTACTGAAAATTACATGGTAGTTCCGTTGGTGGAAAAGAAAGTATTGAAGTGGAGATTATTTGCTCAAACTGATCCAGAAACCGAAGTCTTAGTTCCGCATTTTAGTGATGCGTACAAAATGGTAGAAAAATTGGAGAAAACACTTGGCGACCAGATACAACAATCGTAAGATAATTCTATCAGAACAAACATTACCTATTGGTAAGATATTACCTGGTATGATTGTGACGTTTAATTATTCGGAATCAGGTGTTAAGGATCCAAGACCTGTTTTATTATTCTTACATCGTGATAAAGAAACTAACTTACTAGAGGGTTTGAATATTAATTATATTAATGCAAGTAAGGTGAAAAAACTATTTAAAGTTATTGATATGAAAAAAACTGAAGTGGATGAAAGGGAAAATCTAATATCATTAAAGGAAGAGTATTTTAGGATACAAATAGCTAACCCAAAGAAACGTTCTGCTATGACTACCAAAAGATTTTATTCAGATATCGTTAGTGCTGATAATGTATTTAAACAAGCATATCGTAGTTACAAAACAACTAAGTTGACAGCACTAAAGGTTACGAATATTAAATTAAACATGGTTGGCATTAGTGAAGATTAGTTATTCCATATTAACTCATAACGAAACGAATTCATTAGAGAAGTTACTAAAGTTCTTAATCAAGTGGAAACAACCTGAAGATGAGATTGTAATACTTGATGATTATTCTGATGATAAAAAAACAAAACAATTATTAGATTTCTATGTATCTGCACACGATATAGTATTTGAACAACGAAATCTATTGGGTGATTTTGCTTCACAGAAGAATCATCTAAAAGGTATGTGTAGTGGAGATTATAGTTTTAACCTTGATGCTGATGAGATGATAAGTCTTTGGTTGATAAAAAACATACATAGTATTGTTGAAGAGAACGAAATTGATTTAATTTACTTACCAAGAATAAATACAGTAGATGGTTTAACTGAACAACATGCTAAATATTGGCATTGGAATGTTAATGATGATGGTTGGGTTAATTTTCCTGATTGGCAAGGTCGAGTATTTCGTAATAGACCAAACATAAAATGGGAAAAACCCGTACATGAGATGTTAATTGGTTTTCAGACCTATTCACACTTACCTACGGAAAAACCTTTTTGTATATTACATTATAAGACGATTGAAAAACAAGAACAGCAAAATGAAAAATACGCGGGGATTATGAGATGAAATATAAAAATAAAAATGGAATAGAATTGTCATATGAAGGACGTGGAAGTGATATTCACGCGGAATTAGTTAAAGAAGTTATTAAGGAAGCTATAAAGATAGGCAATGCGGAAATTTACACAAAATATCCAAGACAAGGTTGGATAGTTGTAAAGAAATTTTTAGTAAAGAATTTTTCTTTAAATTCAAAAGTACTTACGCCGTTTCATAGTGATGATTAAAATTAAATTATATGAACCTGAAAAACATAGAAATGAAACTACTTTTCGTCCCTTTCTAATGGCTCAAGATATATTTAGAGAAGTTGGGGTAGAATTCACCACTTCCGATACCTATGATTATGCTTGGGTTGGGCAAGCTAGTATCATAGATAAAAAGAAACCATTAAGAGAATCTATAGACAATGGAGTAGAGTTTTTATCTAAAATTACTGGTGATTACTTTATAGTTGATGGTCAAGATTCTACTACTTTAATTGGTACTATTGATGTATTTCGTGAATCAAATGCTAAATTGTTTTTAAAAAATACTTACTTGAAAGATTTTGATTTATATAAACAAGGTTGGGTTAATGGTAGATATTATTGGGGTGATGGTGATTATTTAGTTCCCGATATCGATGAGTTAAAACCCAAGATGAAACTATCTGGGTGTAATTGGTTACATACGATACAACCAAATTGGTTAGATTATAACCAAAAAAAATCATATGACGTATCGTGTATGTTTGGTTATCCCACAAAAGAACCAGTTTATGAGCATGATATATGTCAAACTGATTACTATGATCCACATAGAAAAAATCTAATGGATATTTTAGGTGACAAGTATAATGTTGCTAAATTAATTAATGGTGCACGAATTCCAACAGAAGAATATTATCAGAAAATGTTTAACTCAAAAATTATTATGGCACCACTTGGTTATGGTGAGATGGCACCAAGAGATTTAGAATCTGCTATGTTCGGTTCGGTTTTAATGAAACCTGACATGAGTCATATCGCATCAGAACCCTTTATATACGATGATGATGAAACTTATATTGCCGTTAATTATGATTGGTCTAATTTAGAAGAAAAAATCGATTATGTATTATCGGATTATGATAATATCAGAGAAAGACTTGTGCAAAATATGAGAAAAAAATATCAAGAAACATATAATTTAAAAAATTTAGTATTGCATATTTATGATATTTTTAAAAATCTCAATGGTGTGATAATTTAGGATATTTTTAAAGTGAAAAATATAAAAATAGGAATTGTAGTTACAGCACATTTTAGTGATGAATATCGGCCAAACGGTGATGTATATATTAAGAAGTATAGTGAATCTACTAAATGTATAAATGATTCTTTTAAATTATATGTGTTTGATAATGCAAGCTCGAAAAAATTACCAAACTTAGATTATGATTATGTTGAGATAATACGAGTTGAAGATCAGTTTTTGCGGGGGTTAAGTGGTACATGGAATGATGGAATAATTTCTGCAGTTAATGATGGGTGTGATGTTATTATAGTAAGTAATGATGATGTGGAATTAAATGACACTATAAATTTGTTTATTGGCCAAATATATTCACATGAATTTAATGATTGTAGTATATATGGTCCAGTAAGTAATGGAATATTAGGTGGGTGTCAAAAGCATAATGCACCCACTCACCAAATTACTGAATTGACAGGAAATTTTTCCAATATGGTAAATGGGTTTTTGTTTGGCTTTACTCGTGAATTTTATAACCGATATCGAATGGAAGATGGAAATTTAATTGATGAAAAAAATTATCCGTGGGGAGGTAATGAGGAAGAATTACAAAAAAGAATATGGAGAGCTGGGGGGAGAAGTTTTGTGCTTGGTGATTGTTTTATATATCATCGGAAAATTAGAGGATGGAAAAAGGTTGCGGGGGAGGGTTCATGATTATTGATCGAAAGAAAGTGCTCACAGCCGGAGGCTCAGGGCTCGTTGGTAGACATCTTAAAGATATTTTACCTCACGCAGTTTATATATCATCTAAAGATTATAATTTGACAAGAATAGATGAAGTTAGAGATATGATGAATGAATATGAACCAGATATTGTTATACATC
>Ga0233445_1000414_pt1 | contig 50702 bp, 34 predicted proteins | sample SI_124_October20_5_FD_182779 | JGI IMG/M metagenome (GOLD analysis project Ga0233445, IMG submission 182779) | Seawater microbial communities from Saanich Inlet, British Columbia, Canada - SI_124_October2016_100_MG | ecosystem: Environmental > Aquatic > Marine > Inlet | place: Canada: British...
ACCATGCTGGCACAGACCAAAATGTTTTCTTTGTGATCCAAGGTTTAACCCCACGATATATAATATAAATCCACAATGAGAACCCACCCAATAATAACATCTGGAAGAATCTACCTAATTCCATAAACTCCCAACCCTGCGAACCGAACCAGTATGCCGCCCATCCCGTCATGTATCCTGCTTGACTGAGATAAACACCAACGATTCCCCCAACACCAACGGTTACGCAAATACCAAATAACAGATTAATTAAGAATTCTTGATGTTTTGGTACTTCGGCTAATCTCGGCAAAAAGAAAATAGTATATCCTACCCAAGCAACAAAGAACCAATAAATCTGTAATAAGGTATGATAACTTCGTAATATATTAAATGGGAGGATATTTGCTAGTTTATGTGCAAACGGATTTGCAAAATCCATAGCACCTAATATACCAGCCAATACCTGCAACCCAAACATAACAATAGACAATGCAAAGAATTTGTAAGTCGCAAGTTGAGTAGGTCTTACATAACCACTCTCCAAATCAGCAGTGGTTAATGTGGCACCTTTAGCACCCATATCAAATGGCCCACCTGGCATTGTTCTCATTTGCCCATAAACATACAATACAAGCATAATTCCAATCCACAAAATAAAGATTGATAAGAAACTCCACATCATTAACGATGGCGGTGGTTCGTTGCCAGCTTGTGGATCATATGGCCAATTAGATGTATAACTGAAATCATCGCCTGGCCGATCTGCGGCAGATGTCCACGAACCCCAATAAAAGAATGCCGCTAAGTTATTTAAATCTGTTTTATCTGTAATATACCCGATTGGGTGAAATGCTTCTGGATGGTTAGCATTGGTAAACATTTGATCATAATACCAGCGAACATACTCAATGCCATATATTTGAGCATCATTTAAAACAACACGATTTCTTTCTTCGGTGTATGTGTTATTATGCAACTCTTTCTTAACTCTGGTTTCAATTGCACCCTCGTCATATTCCGAAATATCAAATTTCCATTTCCGAAGTTGGTCATCCTGTGTAACTGATCCAGGTTTTAATTGTTCCGCATAATATCCTTTCATAGCCACTGCCATCGTATGCAGAGTTTCTGCTGTGAAATCTGGACCACGTTCAGCTCCATCACCCCAGAATGACCCATAGTTCATTAATCCCCTGAGATGAAATATTTCCTGCCCCTTCATTATTTCAGCTTCTGTGATAATTACTTCTCCATTGCTTGCTACATAGGTCGGCACGGGTGGCGCACCCATGTAAGTTGCCCCACCCATATATACTAACCCCAAAATAGAAATAATTGACACAATCCAAAAATGTGCGAACCAATATTTCTTATTCAATAACAAGGCTGAAACACTATCTTTAAATGATAAAACAGATCGTACTGTTTCTGAATCATCCTTAGTTGTGATTATATATTCACCATTTTTAAACTCTGTTGTCATTTTTTCTTCCTTTATTTTAAAAATATCTATAATTTTATTAATGATCTTGGATACCCAACTAACAAGATATAAGAATCCCATCAATGATATGATTAGCACAATTAAACTAAGTAGATGTATCATTGCTGTTTTGCTGTTTTGCTGTTTTACTACTTATGCTACTAATTATCTATACTATTAATATCCAACGATGCATTAGTTGATGAGCATTTATCCGATTTGATAATTTGTTCTGCTAACCACCTCATTACCGGAACTGTCATTGAATTGCTAATTGCGAATAGTGCAGTATATATTTTAATCATTATTTTACAGCAGTATTGTTCATATTCCAAAGAATACTCTGGCCTTCGCCCATCACAGTGGTTGGTACTTCGCCTTTCCATCTTTTTACTTGTTCATACTCAATTACCTGTGGATTAGCCGCAATCGCATCAGCCATTGCCTTAATCTTACCGGCATTAGCAATACCAATCATACGGATTGCCTCAGCTTCTGCTTTTGCTTCGACTTCTTTTTGATAAGCAACACCATCAGCGGCTTTCATACGGCTTTGTTAACCTGTCGCTGTGCTTCCAATCGTTGGCGTTCAAGTTTATGTTCTTCTTTAACTGCTTCTTGTAAAGCTACCTGTTTGGATTCAATCGCATTCGTATATGTTTTAGGAAACTGAATATTCTCCAATTGAATACTATTGATAACGATTGGGTATGGTGCCATTGAGGTTACAATAGCATCTTGGATCTTATTCATCACCACATTACGATTCTCGATGATCTCTTCTGCTGTATGCTTAGAGATAGCATCCTTAGATCCACTCTTAATTTTAGGGTCTAGGATACGAGATTTAAATTGATCGATGCCTCCATACTGCTTAAAGATATCAATAGCTTCAACACGATTAACTGTCCAGTTCACAGAGACACTAGCATGACTAGGCATCTGTTCAGCAGTAGCAACCGGAATATTCTCCTCTAGGTTCTTCCTAGTACGAACTTCCATCACCTCAACTGAATCTGCTAGTGGTATTTTAAAATGAAGACCTGGTTCTACTTGGTATTTTGCCTCACTAAATCGTTTCACCACTCCTACGTGTCCTTCTTCTACTGTATACATTGACCCAACTAACACAACAATGGCAAGTATTCCTAACATTATATCTCGTGCCATTGCATTTAGTCGTAATTCTCTTTTAATAATATCATCACCATATCTATCTTTTCCTTCGGTAATTGTTGTGTATCTCGTTTTCATTTCTTTTGTATCTTTCATCATACTTCTCCTATTCTTTTAGTTTTGTGTTTACATTCATTAATCTCTATAATAAACGACAGTTTACTAGCATATTCACGCTCATTGGTCAATAGTTGATCAATACTATATCCACATCGCACACCAAGACCAGCACCGATTAATGATACTACAAATTCACAATCATTGCAATAGGAACTTAACATTTCTTATACTCCTCTTATTTCATTGTTAATATCGATAACAGTTTGTAGCAAATGTAAATCTCTATCATGCACCAATGCATTAACATCTTTAGGAAAACACATACCGCCATATCCTAAGTTACCATCCGGACCAGGCACTTGCATATGTGAGTTACCTATCCGCTGATCTAAGTTAACACAATCAATAATCTCATCATACAATTGCTGGTTACCAATATGCCTATGAATTTCATTAAAAAAGGTAACCTTAGTAGCTAAAAACGTATTAATTACATATTTTGCATAGGATGCCGCTTCTATTGATACTCTTTTAATAATATCCATCTGGATACCTGCATTAATTAATATCGTAATCCATTCTTGTGTGTCACTTCCTGCAAATAAAGCAAATTCTTGTGTTTTAAAATCAGCATCAGAACTTACTTCTCGTAGGAATTCAGGATAATATGTAAAAGGGCATTCTTCATACAACTTAACCAATACATTGGGATCTACTGTACTTTTTACTAGTAATGGTTTTGATATTCTTTTAATATAATATTCGACTAATGAAGTATTACAAGACCCATTCTTATTTGCGGGTGTAGGAACACACAAAATATACCTATCACAATCATCTAGCGATCCATTCATTCCTTTCGGTGGGTCAATGATTAAAATATCGTATGTATCTTTTAGAGCATACTCAATCGCATGTCCTAGAACACCATATCCAATAATACCGATATTCATTTAGTATAGTTCCAATTAAAAAATTCTATGAACCTCGTAACTTAATGAGGGCTTACAGTCCTCATTGTATATACGGTTTAATTCTATCAAAATACATTTTAGCTACAGATACATGCCAATCCGGACCTGGATGTTGCCCATCACGTGCATGGGTTTTTGCACGTATAAAGTGCTCATATAAAATATTACCATCGATCTCTACAATATCTTTGCCTATATGATTTTTTTCTAACTTATCCTCTGCTGAAGTTATTAACGGTATATTTCTTGTTTTTAACATCTCATTTACAAGCACATAATCTTTTAAAAAGTTATAATTAGTTAACCACGTACCCGATACAAATAGCGGAGGATAATCTTCGTCGCCGACAAATCTTTGTGTGAACTCATCACCTGGTTCACTAGGTGCTTCTATTCTTGAAGTTGGGGGCCAATATATTACAACAATATCAGGTTTTAATATATCTATAGTTTTATATATACTTCTAGAAACATAACTGGTACTAGCACCACTAACCGACACATTATATATACTCACACTTTGATTGGTGTCATTTTTAATCATTTGCTTTAAAACAAAAGGCCAAGATTCTTCTTGAGTTACACCTACTCCAACAGTATGACTACATCCACATGTTAATATATTAATATCAGACCGCTCACTGAAACTATCTGAACGAAAACCATACTCATTAAATGTATATGTTATATCTTTTTTGTATATTGCATCTTCGGGTTTATCAGTATCTATCCACTCTACAGTAATATTTGGTGGATACATTATGCTATAAAATAACTCTTGTTTCCATGCTGTTTTTAATTTTGTTCTATATAATGGTTCTGTCTGTTTCCACATGAAGGTATTTAACTACTGCCTAGAACCCATCTTTTTTTACCACAATCCCATAATTTTAATAATCCCATCTCTCTTGTTATTTGACGTTCGGTTTTATTAGAATCATATCCCTTCTCTACTAACTTGTGTTTAGCAAAATTATAACGATGATACATTTTGTCATCGTTTCTTTTTATGTACCAGTAACTTGGCTTAATATCAGTCTCTAATACAAATCCCAATGCTTTATACAAATTACCATTACTCCACTCATTGTTCGAGTATGAGATAATTTTTGTTTTTTTATAATTTTTCATAAAATGTGTTAATAATTTACTAGCACCTCCCTGAATTCTATTAGAACTAGAATATCTTACTAATTCTGTAGTATCTTCGTTTTTTCCAATGCCAGTTCTACTTAGACTAAAAGTCATTAAAGCAACTAGATCTTCGTTGTATCTTAAACCAACTTGATACTGCGAAGTTGTGTATCCTTGTATATGGTTTTTATCTAAAAATTCTCTGTGTTCTTTAATAGAAATATTAGCATCTATTGTACACTTTCGAGCATATATAGAATTCGATACTAGTCCTAGTTTATTTTTTATCGTTTGTTTAAGTAGTTCCTTTTTCCTATGCCAATGCGTAGAAAAAATAGTAAGCAATTGTATTTTTTTGTCGTCACAAGCTTTATATTTTTGGTAATGGTAATCTTTAGTTATATGTTCAACATCTTCGTGATGCCAGTAAACCCCACAATACTCTATAGCTAAATTATAATCAGGGAGATAAATATCTATTTCACGAGGACGATTAACATATTCTCCATTTACATATTTTTCTACTGTAATGATTTTTCTTGAATTTTGAACTACGTTAGTAATTTCTAATGATTTTATAAAATTAACAATCTCTTGTTCTTCTACAGATTTATACTTCTCACGTAACCCATGAATATATAAATGTCTGTATACTGTTTGTGGATGAACATTAAGATATGTCGCAAGATCCTCTATTACAGGATACTTTTTGTAATGGTCTTTTAGTAAATTTTTATCCATTAAAATAGCCATCTTTTTATCTGGGAATCTTGTCTCCCAATACTCTAATGGATGATTTTTAGCATATGTTTCTTTAATCTTACTGGAGTTATTATAATTTTTATTACCGTATTTTTCAAACTTGGTGCGATGATTTTTGTTTATAGCATCACGAACTTTATCTTTGTTGTTATAAAATTCTTCGTGTTTTTTTAATGCGTTTTGTGTTTGTCCATTATTAGTAACTCCATATTTTTTTAGTGTAGTTTTAACTCTTTTGGAATTAATACTAGCTTTCTTTTCTTGACTATAATTTTGTTTAGATTTAGAAACTTTAATAGATACTGATTTTTTAGCACATTGGCATTTATTAGCACGATTACAAAATACATACCCAGTACCAAAATCCTTAAATTTTTTCTTATTCCCTGTAGGACATATTCCATTATGTTGATAAACCGCACTGTAAATCATCTCTGCGTATGATTTGGACTCAACTAACGTATTACTTAATACCCATTGATTTAATTCTATACTATTTTTAACTAACCGAGAATAATGCTTAGGTTTTTCTTTTACTAATGTTAATATTTTTTGTTCCATATACGTTAGAGCTTGTTCTTTGCTTGTATTTATATAATATAATATAATATAATAACATAATATTAGTTAGTAAACATTAAAAAAGCACCCCGAAGGGTGCTTTTATTTACATATAGTAAAAGTAAACTATTACTGGAATGTAAGATTTGCTACTGCGATCTCGCCAACATAATCACCTGCATTACCAAATGAACTAGCAGTATTTGTTAATTCTATGTACCCATAACGAGTCATAAAGCTAACTACTGGTTCGAATGTAGATGGATCAAGTACTGTTCCTGAACTCATTAATGGAATATATGGGCAGTAGAACGCTGGTGCGTCTGCTTCGCTTGAACCCTTATAACCAACAAGTACTGGAGTGGTATCACCAGCATATGAATCAACATATACTTTCATAGCACTATTCAATGTACCAACCATTTTAGTGTTAGTTGGAGCTTCGAATGTACCTTCGGTAGTACGTGCAAATGCTGAAGTTGTAGCTGACTGTAGGATTGTTAGTGACTGTGGACTAACAACACACCAGTTAGCGGCACCACGTCTAGTACGTTGTGCAACTAGGTTAGCAGTTCTGTTAATAAGAACAGCTAGAGCGGCATGCTCATCACCTACAAATGTAGCTGTACCTGATACAGTAGCCTGATCAAATGTAAATTCAGTGCTTGCTAATGAACGTAGAGATAGTAAAATCTCTTGATCAATCTCAGCAGTAATTTCTTGCGCCAGAGCGGCCATAATTTCTGCTTCAACATCAAGTCCATGCATAGAATTAGCATCTTGTGCGGCTTCGAAAGTCCAACGTGCTTGCAACTTACGAGTTTTTGCTTCAACAGCTTGTTTCAATAGTTGAACACTGATGTTACGTCCGCCATCACCTTCGAGTGCGGATGTAGGAGCACCTAGATAATCAGCTTGAGCACCACCACTGCCAGCAGAATATGCTTGAGCAATTTTGAATGGGCTTAACGCTTCTTCGCCTGCTGAAGTGCTAGTTGCGGCGGCAGAAGAATCTGCCATTGTACTACCATAACGTACACGCAATGTATGAATTTGACTAACTGGTCCTTGCATTGGTTGTACACCAACAAGTTCGTTAGCAATAACAGTAGGCATTACTCGTCTAATGACTGGTAAAATTACACGGTTTAACGATGCAATATTACCTGCGCCAGTAGCACCAACTGATGCGGCCTCTGCTAAGTAACTCTTGGTATTCTCCAATATTACACTCATTGATGAGCGTTTTGTTCCTTGTAAGCCTTCAAGTAGGGCATCTTTTGTCTCGCTCCAACGGCTTTCTAATAGTTCTTGTGACATTTATTTTCTCCTAAATCACTTAATTAAGACCAGCTAAACGTCTAAGGTCAATGACATTATCAGTTCTTTTGGTCTCTTTTTCTTTATTACCAGTTACAATCTTACTCTCAGTTAATGCTTGTTTTGCAACAGGCTTTTTAACTTCTTTATTAGCAAGAACGGCTGGTAAGTACTTCTCAAAAGCGCCTTGTAAACGAGATGTTTGTACGCTTTCTAATAAATTATGCATAATTTCTGTTTTGTCTTCATTTAGAGGACCTAACAGTTCATCCATAATCTTAGCACGATGATTACTTTCGGTAATCATACGTACTTCCTTATTTTTACTTTCAACTAGTACTTTTGCTTTACTAATTGTGTTTTTAGCTTCATTTAACTTCTTATCTTTAACTGCTACAAGATTATTTAATCTATGAACTTCTTTGCTTTCGTTTAGGTGTGTACCTAAAAATTCAGCGGCGAATGCTTCATAAATTTTACGTCCAAAGTTATTCTCACGAGCAACTTTGACATCTTCATGTAATTGCGATAATTCGTTATGTAGACTTTTAGTAACAGCATTTTTAACTTTAGCAGATGATTCTGTAATAAAGTTTTCTTTAAGAGCATTGAGTTTTTCTTTAGCTTCTGCAATAAGACGCACTTTAGACTCAACTAAATCACGCTTATCTTCGGTGAACTCAACAATCTCTTTGGATAATGCTTTGCTAACAAAAGATTCCAATTTACTAAATCCTTCTGTTTGCATTGTACGGTCTTTACGTAATTCTTTAATTTCCTCTGCCAACTTAGTAACCATAAATTCATTAAATTTTCTTGAATTTTCAGTCATTTTAGCTTGGAATTTGACGCGATCTTCAGCTAAAGATTTTTTATCTTCGGCTATTTCCGCGACTTCATTAGAAAGTCCATCTGTTACCATTTTGTCTAATGCTTCAACCATAGTTTCCTTGTCATGATCGTACTTAATAGCGAACTCCTCGCGCAATTCAGTTTTAATCTCTTCGCGGGTTTCGATTACTTTTTTATCCCACGCTTCCTGAATAGCTAAACGAGTATCTTCGTTTACTAAATCACTCTCAAGTAAGGGTTTTAATGCATCTAACATTTTCTATTCTCCTTAAATTTTAAGATCCTTAATTAAAGACACTAGGCCTTTTTTTAAGTACCTTTGCGCTGTTAAACTTCCTCTTGCATCTGCGGCCACTTCTAACATTTTATGGCCATGCTCCATGTTTAACAACCCTTCATATATTACAGTGGGATAAGCTCCTGGAGCACTTGGCTGGGCAACTACATCCACAGTAACAATTTCAAAATCAGATACATGTCCATTAGATTCGTTAACATTACCACTTCCTCTACTAGACACGCCTAACTTCACACCTGCTCCTAACATAGTCTCTACTAACTGACCCATAGGAGTAGGCAAAATCTTCAATTTACCAAACCCGTTTGGTCCATCCATCCACATCTCTGTGATCATATGACTTACACGGTCTAAATTTACTTTTAAATCATCTGGATGGTCTAATTCACCTAACACGGAATAACCACCTGTAATTTGTTCGTTAATATTTTTTACTGCACTACCAATCTCATTGACTGGATAAACACGTTGGTTTGCGTTTTTTACATCCCCTTGAATACATAAACCTCTCATGAAAAGTGATTTTTTATCACCTTCTCCAGATCTCTCTAATATAATGTTAGCCGCATCAAACGATAAATTTTCTCTTAATAAAGTCATTATTCGTCTTCTCCTTTCTTCTGCCAAAGCCGAGGATCCTTTTTAGGTTCGCTATCATTAGAATCATCACTAGAATCATCAGTGTCTGTTGTGCTATCAGGAGAACTAGTCGAACTAGAATCATATGCCTTAGCTTTTGGAGATGCCACAGGACTATCCGAATCCGTTGCAGATCCACTACTATCGCTTAGTCCTGTGCCATCTTCGGTGGCTGGGCTAACAGTAACATCTTTGTTTACTTCTGCATAAGGATTACTGCTATTCTCTGTAGGATCCGGTCCATTAAATGGATCATCTTCTGCTGTATTGGAGCTAGAATCTTGATTGGTTGGCTTTTCCTTGGTGAATCCGTTAGTACTTGGAATGTTTCCACTATAATTGTTATAAGTAGAATCTGTATTAACATCACTTTCTTCGTCAGTTATAGGAGCATCTACACGTTTAAGCTCGACCTCCTCCTCTTTTAAATATTTTGCAAAGATACTCTCTTTTTTCTCAGCAACAATTGTATGAAGCAACGATTCTGCTTTTTCATGTTCTTCGTTAATAACGAATTCGATTAATTCTTTGAACTTATTCATACGCTGTACCTAAAATACCTTACGAAGTTAGACTCTTTTTATTTGTTCCCGAATCCTCACCTTTCTCTTTGGACTTCTTTACAGATTTTGGATTTGGCTTAGTAGTTGAGTTCATACTCTTAGCAGTTGGTGCTTTGCGACCTTTGTCTTCTGCACTACTAGCCATTACTGGTGTAGCATTAACATTTTTTTTAGCTTTTGCTCCACCGTTATCAGCATTTACGCCTTTTCTATTAACACCACCTTCTTCTGATGTTACTGGCTTTGGAGCTGGTTTTAAGTCAACGTTGTCATACATTGCTTTTTTGCTATATTTACTTTCCATTTCAGGCTCTTCTTCAACGTCCATGTCCATGTCCATGTCCATGTCCATGTCCATTTCATTGCCAATGTCTGCATCCATGTCAAGATCAGCATCTGCTTCACTATCCATTTCATCGCCCATTAGTTCATCAAACTCAGTCATTAGCTCATCTAACTTATCTTCTAAATCAACCACGCGATCCTCGAGATCTTCTTCGCTGTCGCTGTCCATGTCCATGTCCATTTCATTGTCTATGTCCATTTCATTGTCTATGTCCATTGGCTCTTCTTCGTAGTCCATGTCGTCGTCCAGTTCCATGTCTAGCTCGTCTCCGTTCATTCCATGTTCATCAGCTTCAACATCACCTAGGATCTCTTTTGGATCACGGTTGAATTGTTCATCCTCGATCTCTTCGTCCATTAGGTCTTCATAAATGTTACGACTCTTTTCGATTACAATCTCATGAAAGAGATCCTCGGCCTTTTGATCTTCGTCGTTGATCACATATTCAATTAACTTTTCAAACTTATCCATTTTATTTCCTCGTAATTTGTGTTATATAAGAACACCGCAGAAGGCATTCTAATATTCGCTGTATTATAATTACTATTTACAACAACTTACAAAAAATGATAGTAAATGCACTAAAAACAGTCAAAAACTGACTATTTCGGGTAGATTTTTCGAGAATTTACTAAAATGCCGGAAGACCGGGCTCTTCGGTTGGTGCTGAATACTGTAACTGGATGTCACTTAATTTTTCTTTATGTTCGTAGTTTCTGATGTCATTCATCTGTCTTAGTTTATTAATTTGCTTTAAGGTAAGACGGGTTTTACGCAAATCATCTTTAGTGATTTGACTATTATCTGCTTCAAGATCCTGATAGCCTGGGATAGCTGGATCATATAATTCCATTAAGTTCATACTAATATTTATGCCGTTTACACCGTTCCTGGTGCTCCTGGTGCTGGGCTAACTGGTTTAGGCAATGGACCCATTTCGCCTTCTTCACCGCCCATTTCTTCCATTCCAGCAAACTCATCGCTCATTGCAATATCACCTTCCATGTCACCTGGCATTATACCAACTCCACGAAGATCACCGCCTGCAGGTGAAATTTTCTCTTCAGCTGCATTCTCCTCTTTCCAGAGCTTCTCGTTTTCTTGCATCTCTTCTTCTGATAGACCAAGATAACGTTGTAACAGAAAACGCTTACTTAAATACGGGAATGCTTCTAACCCTGTAAATGAGCTGATTCTAGTTGCATCCAATTCACTCTCTCTATAACTAGCGAAGTTCTGCGGAGGATTAAATTGTAAATCAAACAACCCAGCATCAATATTGAATCCACGGAACGCTAAAAACATCTTGAATTCTTTATTTAACGCTGGTATAATTGTATTTTGTAATCTTTTACAATACTCATTAAATCTATTCTCTTGAATAAGTGCTGTGCCTACTCGGCCATCGCTTATCGGATTCGAATTTTCATCAGGCCCTGTTGGTAAGTAACTACTTGGCACACGCAAACCACGGGCTAATTTATTATTAAAATACTTTAAGTCATCTATTTGACCTAAATTTTCACCACCCGGTAAGGTATCTACTTTAGAACCACGCCCCTCACTCGTTTGAGGGAAAAAATAGTCTTCGTTTGTAGAGTTTTTAATAAAAATCCCAGACTCAATCGCAAACGTATGATGCTCATTATCTACGTTTAAACACCCTGTATTCATTATTTCTGCAAGATACTCTATCTTTACAACTTTATGATTATAAACTAACTCAGACGTCCTAAACTCTTCCTCATCCTTAATACCTTTACTATTCTTTCCTAACGATATTAAACTTTCATCTGTAATTAAGTCTTTTGCTTCTACGAACCTTTTACCTAGTACTGGGATTTTATGATCTGGTGTGCATGTTAATGTTTCTCCATTATCTAAATGTATTTTTAGAACTTCTGCGTTTTTGCGTGTTTCGCCAGCCCATTTTATTTTACCAGGTACAACTTTCCCAGATGCAAGATCTGCACTGTAAACCCAATTCTCTTTGTTATTTTTGTATTCAGCAATTATCTCATTTAATTTTAATGTTCTGCCATCCAATAAAGGAATTTTTGTTTTTAAGTCAATACATAACGGGTTATATGTAGCATCCAACATATTCTGCCCGCCACCTGCCTGTGTTGGAATCCTACGTTGATGAATTTCATTCTTAACTCGCTCAACAAAACTCATTGCCATATGACTTGGCATATTACCTACATCAATATAAAATACTCTACGCTCTGGCGCACGTTGAATTCTGTAGATTAAAACAGCATCCTCTAATAGTTCTTTTTGCTTATATACTTTAAATATATTTTCAAGCACACTTTGTCCGAAAGGCCATATAAAATCCAATCCTTCGGTTAAACTTAAATGTACAATATGTTTAGCATCTACTGTTGTTTCTTTTATGTTTTGACTAAATCGACCAGTTGTTTGATTTTGTGCCTGTGTAGATGACATAGAATTAGTAGCATTATTATATCCACCGCCTGTTGGGGTATATACCATATCCTCTGTAGTTTTTTGCGCCACAGATAAATTCTCAAAGTTTGGGTTAATATCTAATATGACATATTGTTCCGGTGCTTTGCCGTCACTCTCATTTACGATAACCCTAGATACTTTGCTCATATCGATCCAGAACATTTCAAATGTTTCTGGATCTCGCAAAAAGACTTGATCTCCATACTTAATTGTATTACGGAATAATTTAAAAATTCTCTTATCAAACTGGTTTATCTTAACCCACTGATGTAATTGTTCTTTGAGAATTTTAATTTCGTTATCTGTTGGTTTTTCCTTAAAATCAAAGTTAAATGCAGTATTATTCTGTTTACTAATTTGAGTGCAAAACTCGGCTATAATATCCAGACAGGCATTAATTTCACTGTCCGCATCCATAGACTCGTATTGATTATAACGTTCAATTCTATTTGGATGCCCTGAATAAACTTCAGGTAATTTGCTTTGATAATTTCTAAATGCAAAATTACCACCTTTGCTGGAAGTAGCTCCGCTAACAGGGCTTAATTTGCCTGTTGTATCCACAGTTTTAAAGTATTTTTTCCAAGACATATCGGTTATTTATCGTTCACGCCCTAGCTACTTGCAGTATTTTCTGATTAACACCTATATTCTCTTTCATTGAATGTGCTATTTCAGTTAATTTGCTAATTTGTTGTTCCAGTAAACTCGTTTGTTGTGTAGTTTGACGCAATTCATTATCAGTACTAGCAACCTCTACTGGTTCTTTGCTAGTTTTTTCTATTACAGTCCTATCGATTGTTTGTGGTTTATATCCCGATAATGCTGTGCTAACATTAGTCGGTTGTTTTAATTGCTGTTCGACTGGGTCGGCTAACGATACTCGTTCTAGCTCTTTAGGTTTAACTGGCTGTGCTGGTAGCACATCAGTTGGTTGTTTTAATTCAACACCTGCGTCAATTACACTTTTGATTTGGTTAACTGCTTCCGGTGATAATGCTTTTTGCTCTTTAGGTTTAACTGGCTGTGCTGGTAGCACATCAGTTGGTTGTTTTAATTCAACACCTGCGTCAATTACACTTTTGATTTGGTTAACTGCTTCCGGTGATAATGCTTTTTGCTCTTTTTCAAATAACGGCATACCCAATAGTCGCGACGTATGAGTTTGATCTGTTACTAACGGGGTAGTTTTGAGGATATTAATAATATCATCTACTTTCTGATTTAGTATTCTAGCAGTATTACTAGTCGGATCCTTCTCGTTTGCAATTCCTAACTGATTTAAGAAGTCGCCTATTCCTACTTGAGTAGAAAGTTGTTGATAAGCTATTTTAGCTCTGTCTTGGTCTCCATTGTATAAGTTAACTAACTGCGGTAATATAACATCTTTAACGCTAGTTGTTGTTGCATTTATTTGTTTTTCAACAATAGGTGCTAAATCTTTAATTTCATTCTGTATTGCTTCTAGTTCACTAGTTTTTAAATCGACTGCTTTTTTATTTTTATCGTGTATAGAGCCTTCTTTAGGCCCAAATGTTAATCTTGAGTTAGCTTGATTTGCCTCACGTTGTAAACGTGCATTAGTTTCTTGTAGTGTCCTTAAACGAATCTCTTCGACTGTAAGTCGTCTAGTATATGTCTCCTTATCATCAGAAAAGACACCTGTTGTTAATGTGTTATTAATCCATGTTGTTAACTCCTTCATAGCCCAGGCCATTTTATCAATAGCAGTAGCGGCTAAATTTGAACTTAACATAAGTGTATTAATTTCATTACCTGCTGTTTCTAAGTTCTTTTTAGCTTCGGCTAACGATCCAGTCATTGCATCCGAACCACCTGCTTGTGCTTTTTGCGCATTAATAACTTGTTGTTCCCATTCGGCACGGTCTTGTATAGTTTTATTAGCAAAATCCATCTGTTCCGCAAACGGTATAAACGTAGATTGAGAATCACCCATAGCTAAACTTAAATTCCTTGCTACTCCTGCTGTTTGCTGTAATGCTGGTTGTAACTCACTAAACACATTATATGCGTCCTTTTGGCCGCTCTTCAACGCATTAATTAAACCAGCGGCATCGCCGCTAGTAGATAAAAATACTTTTCGTGCGGCTTCACTATTAATAAAGCCTGTTGATATATCCCTAATGCCTTGTGCTAATGTTGGACTCATTTTAGCTAACATAACATTAAGACTTTGTAATTGTTGTGCTTGTTCTTGCTCCATGCCTGTTAATGCGGCACGGAATCTACCTTCACTTGCGGCACGTTCCATTTCTGCTTGTGCTTCTTTGCGACTTTGTCCTGTTAGTTTTGCAATAGCATCTAACTCTTTACCATATGCTATTGTGCCTTGCCTAATCTTCTCTTGATCTAGTTGTTGTAAAAAACCTAACCTCTTTTGTAATGTAGCGAATGTAGCGAGTGTCTCTCCGATTTCGTCTGTACTAAAACCTAAGTTTCTAAGTTCAGAATCAAGCCCTGCACGCATATCGCCCATAATAGTAGAGAATTGATCTGTTGCATCTGTAACAGATCCAGTAAGCATTGCTAACTTAGCGGCATTAGATATGACTATCTTTTCAAAGGCAGCCATTGGCATACCAGAACGTTTAAGCTGATCTACGAATCCAGTAACACCTTCAGCTCCGATAGCACCAGCTTGACTCAAGCGTTCAAATGTTATAAACGCTTCGTCAAAACGCTCAATAGCAAACGAAGCAACATCAGCTAATCCTTCTGCAACCGAACCTATAGCTTTTCCAACAAACGGAATTTTATCAGCAAATGATCCTAACACACTTCCGGTTGTTTGTACAGCACTATTCAGTACACTAAAATTTGTATTACCACGGCCTAACTGCCCTGCCATTCCAGTCAACGAGGAAGCGGCACTTAGGCCTGCAGATTTTAGTCCATCTAAAGCGCCTGAACTAGTATTAGCGGCATTAGCTAATGTTTGTAATTGTCCAACAGTCGGACGCATACCATTGGATAAGGTTCTTGCGATATCATCCATTGCATTTTGTAAGTCATCTGCATTTATTTCAGCCATAATTTTTTCTACAATAAGTAAGTATATTATATTTATTAAGATAAAAATGTATGCAACATAACCCTTTAAATAGCTATTTTAGACGACCTAGCATTTATATTAAATTGCCTAGCGGTGGTAAGTTCTACCCAGCTGGTACTTTAGATATGCCTCCGAACAACGAATTAGCAGTATATCCAATGACTGCTGTAGATGAAATTACATACAGAACACCCGATGCATTGTTTAATGGAACCGCAGTTGTTGAAGTGATTAAAAGCTGTGTTCCTGCTATTAAAGATCCGTGGACTATACCCAGTATTGATTTAGATACTATCCTATCAGCAATTAGAATTGCTAGTTATGGCCATACGTTAGAAATCGAGACTACTTGTCCTAAATGCAACGAAGAGGCAAACTACGGAGTTGATTTACGGGAGATACTAGAACAATTTGTAACTCCTGATTACTCTAAAAGTGTATCAGCAGGTGATTTACAAGTGTTCTTTAAACCTTTATCTTACCGTGAGATAAATCAAAATAGTATCATGCAATTCGAAGAACAGAAGTTAACATCCATACTAAGTGATGCCGAGATGGAGCAAGATGAAAAACTAAAACTATTATCAGAATCCTATAGTAAAATATCAGAATTAACTATAATAACACTAGCTCAAAACATTAGCTATATACAAACTCCAGATTCTGTAGCTGATAATGCAGAACATATCAACGAATTCTTACACAATTGCGATAGAACAGTGTATAAAAGTATATTCGATCATGCTTCGTCATTTAAAGAAACTACAGAGTTAAAACCATTACACCTCATATGTGAACATTGCCAACACAAGTACAAGCAACCGTTTACATTAAATATGACGACTTTTTTCGGGTAAAACTACTAGTCTCTAATTCTGACCAAATTTCAGAACAAATTGATAAAATGGAGAAAGAAGCTAATAGCATTAAAGATGAAGCAATACATTTAAGCTGGCATATGCGTGGGGGCTTATCCTATGAACATGCTTTATTATTAAGTGTATCAGAAAGAGAAGCTATTAATAAGCTAATCAAAAGTAATATGGAAACTACTAAAAACTCAGGTTTACCGTATTTTTAAGATATAAATTTACTTTATCTTTATCAACACATCCTACACATCCTACACATCCTATATCGAGACTGGTATGATTAAATTAATTAATTAATAAGGAGTAGCTAAAGCTACATCCTTAGCTTGTCGCTAAAGCAACAGCTATTCTTTTTTATAATGTATAATGTATATTTCTTTTAAAATCATATAAGAGTTATGGATACATCCATATGATTTGAAGTTGAGTGAACATTCACCGCTATAACAATAGCGGTGATTTTTTGAAGCGTCACTTCACACCAATAGCATATAACTCTTTGGGAGGGAGGAGGGTTTTGCGATACACCTCTATTACAATACGAACACGCGACATATAGGCCCCTATTGGCAGACTTCTATATGCTGTTGGATTAAGACTAAGTCTTTGTGCATACCAACTCACTTTTAATGTCTCCTATAGGGTTCTGGGAGACTTATTATTTTTCAGGGTTCTTAAAAAATAACTTCTATCTAGCGTTCTAGACCAACTATTAAAACAACAGAAACGTCTTCCTACATATCGTTTGCGGTAGGAGCATTTAGAGCATCCTTGAATAAGGGTAGTCTGTTGAGTACTCTGCTATTGCTCAGAGTTGGTACCTTCTCATTCTTAGGAAGGATTCCCGCATGTATCTATCGCCCCATGCTAAAGCTATCAATAGTGTTATACCTTTTACGAAATACTTTTTATGCTTGTGATTGCCTTTATTACCAAGTTGAAATATACTTTGTATTGAGTAATTTCTGTCTAATACACTTTGTTGAACATTCTAAGCTATTGAACTTTAAAAATTCATTTTTCCAGAATTTATTACTTAAAATATCAACAAATTTTTGTTTATTTATATCTAAAATATCTTTGGCTAAATCCATCCATCTTGCGTTGTGTGGGTAATTATTTGCTACCCAACAGCAAGGATAAAATTCACCTTGGCTATTTAAGAATACACCTTTATTACCAATATAACATAATGCAGGATATTCGTTACTGTTATATAGTTTAATAGCCCTCTCTTTGAAAATTTTCTTTAACTCATTGCCTGGACGTACTTTATTAGATAATTTCGTATCTATACGTTCGAATCTACATCCATTGGGGATATAGTTTTTATTGGATGGTTCTAATGTATCATCTACACCATAAGACGGGTATTTGCTACCAAATTTAGTACTTAATGTTAACTGAAAATTATCAAAATGTAAAGACGTAGCTAAATCTTTTATTTTATCTAAATTATCTTCGTTGAATTTAAACACAATAGCGGCCCAGTTAGTATATGTTGTGCTATTATATTTTTTAAACTCAGCAATGCCGTCTGTTATAGAATTCCAATCTGAGTTTATACGATACATCTCGTTGCTTTGTTGATCCCATCCGTCGATGCTCCAATGTATCTCGTCGCATTTAGATAATATTAATGCTAGATCTTTCCACCATTTTTTTGGTTTGTGACTACCGTTTGTAATAAGAACGAGTTCTAACTTCGGATTAATTTCTTTTATCCAATGGATAATTTTGATTAACTCTTTGCAGTATATTGGATCACCGTTGTTCCCACAAAAAGTAATTTTTTTGATATCCTCAATAACTTCTTTGCCTATATTATTAACAAAGAACTGTAATGAAAGTTGCTTATTTAAGTTCGCTAAACTAGTTTCAGCACGAGGGCACCTTGGACATTTTAGTGTACAAACACTACTTGGTTCGATGTGCCAATGGTCTAATGCTAGTTTCATAATTTATTTTGTGTCTGTATTAAACATCGTGAATCCATCCTCTTTAACTACAGTAAGTACATTATTTACGCGACTAGCTAATTCATCCTTGTGACTAATTAACCAGACACTTTTTTTTCTATCTCTAGACATCTCTTTTAAAATAGATAAACTATTTTCGACACCTATTGCATCCATTCCTGAATCAATTACTTCGTCGATAAACAATGTGTTAATAGGAGTATATAAATTCTCCCAAACATCACGAAAAGCCCAACTTAATGAAAGTATAACTCTATTACGTTCGCCGCGCGATAAATTATCGAAATCTAAATCTCTCCCTAAATCAGTAATTTCGACACTTAGATCGTTTATAAAATTAACTTGCTGGTGCAATCCAATCTTGCTTGTATAATAAGATAGTCTACTATTTAGATAACTTAAATTTTGCTCAATTATGAATTTACGAACAAAACTATCTTTGTTAGTAAGTAATTTTAACAAGAAATCCTGATGATCTACTAACATTGACGTTTCGTTGATAATATCGTAATTAATTTTTTGCATTAAGTTAGTTTCCATGTCAACGATTTGTACGGTATATGGATTTGACTCTTTTTCTTTGACTGCTAACTTAACCTGTGTATTATTAAGTAAATTTTTATGCTCTAGTGCTTGCTTTAATGTATCATATAATGTTATTGGTTTAGGTTTGGCATCCCCTAACACAGGTTTGTTTATTTTTGGCTTCGCTAGTGTTGGCATGTCAACGCCCAATGCAGTTAGTGTCGGTTTAGTGAGTTCACTAATTAATTCAGGTAAAATAGGTTCATCAGGTCTAATAACTTCGTTTGTGTCAGCGATAGTGATTTCTAACTCCGATATAGCATCAGAGAGAGTATTTGTTTTATCCTTTATAATGTTTAACTCATCTGTTAACTTTTTTAATAAGTTTGTGTGGTTGTGATCGCCAACATCTTGCTTGCATAATGGGCATTTATTACCTTGTGTAATTGCAATGTTATTAGATACCTCACTTTTTTGTTGGTTTAATATTTCGAGTTCATTGTGTTTGTATTTGTACACATTTAGCATACTTTCGTGTGTTTCAAACTCTTGAAGCTGGTCAGTGTATGTGGATTGCAATTCTGTGATAATTGCGTTATGTACATCCACTTCATTACGATATAGTGTATTGTAATTCTCTAACTCATCATTGAATTGTGTTTGATGCAAATCTTTTACATTATTGTATTCAGCTAAATCGTCGATATATAGCTTTTGAAGTTGATCAGTTAGTTGGTTGTACTCCTCTAATTTAACACTGAGTATTTGTTTTAATTCGTCTTGTTCGATATTCCATTCATCCACTAGACTATGTTTATTAATCTCGCCATCGATATCTATTGATTGTAGATCCTTTATATCATTGGATAAACTAGCAATGGTATCGTCGTTGGATGTATTCCATGCTGTTTCACTTAGTTTTATGCTTTTGATTTGTTCTTGTATTTTTGCATTGGTATTATTGATAGTTGCAATGACAATTTCTTCTTTTTTAATAACATCTTTTGATTCCTTGATTTCATCTCTTAATATTAGTGCTTTTTCTGATAAGAGGGTGATCCCCATTAGTTCTTCGATAATTTCACGTTGGTCTTTTACACTAAGATTTAAAAATGGCACTGTGTATGTATTAAGTGCTACTATATGTTTAAACATTGCATGACTTAACCCTAACACAGAGGTAATCATATGCTGTGTATCACGGCTATCACCTTGGGCATCATCTTCTTCGGTGTGTTCTTCGTTGTTAATAAAGAATCGAAGGACATTTGGTTTTCTTCCTCGCTCTATTCTGTAGGCTTTGTTATCTTTTGTAAAATCAATACTAACTAACATATTTTTGATATTGGTTTTATTTATTAAGTTGGGTTTTTTAATATTAGTCAATGCACTGCCGTATAATGCATAGCTTAATGCATTAATAAGTGATGTTTTCCCAACACCATTTCTTGACCCATTACTACCTAAGTCTAGATTCTCGCCTAGGACTAGTGTAAGATCTGTTCTATTGAGATTAACAGCTTGCGTAGAGTTGCCTATACTCATGAAATTCTTAATGGTGATATTTTTGAGTTCAATCATGATAAATCCTTTTCTATTTGCTGAAATTCTATTTTTTCTAAGTTTTGTAGTAAATTAAAGTTGTGTTCCAAAACATCACTGTGTTCTAAAATAGTATCTTGGATGGTCGCGATAGGAATATTGCATAACCTTTTAATTTCTGATGTTATTGCAATTATTCTATTTTTAGGATCTTGTATATTATCGTATTCTTCGTTAATAAAAGGTGAAAATGTTTTAAATCCTTTAGACTGTAACCATGCTAATGTATTTTGAGCACCAACAATTATAAACATACGTTTACACAATAATGGACGTAATATTTTTTCTGTTGTTTGTGGGTAAGGATAATTGTACACTGTTTCTGTTACTATATCAATGGCAATATGTTTATACCAACTAGCTTGTAAATCTAGTATATTATTTTCTTTATAATAGTTGGCTTTATTTTTTATTAGTGGATCTTTGTATGGGTCGCTAGGGGACCCATTAATCGAATTATCAGATATCCAATGTTCGTTAATTCTAGTAAAAGGTGTAGTGTATATTCTGTGATGCATATTTAATTATTGTTATACGCTGTTGCTATTTTATCAAGTAGCCTGTTTTTTTTGATAAAATTAAATATAACGTTCCTGTGTGGACGTTGTACTCCAAGCATGCATATTGCATTCTTGTTAATTTTGCTTGTATTTAATGGTATGTCTATTGCAGACGAACTAGCAATGGACGCTGAAGTTAAACATGTTACGCAATTATCTACAATTGTTGGAAAATTATATCGATGTTCTAATTTAGGGATTAAAGTAAGAAATTCTTGTTTAATTCCCACGTGATTAGTTATAAACAAGATTGTGCTAAATGGAATATCTGATTCCACAAAGGTTTTTATTAAATTATAGATAGATAAACCATAAGAGCAACCAGGGAGGTAGTAATCGGTGTCGTAATGCATTATTAAATACTTGTCGTCTGGTTGATACTGTTTTTTCTTTGTCTTTTGTAGATGTTGCTTTAATATGTCAAAATCGTGGTCTATAAGACCAAGATCAAAGATGTGAATAATATTAAATTTTTTATTAAAAAAAATCTGAGCGTTTGGTGATAGTCTACTTTTGTTATTAATCATTGCAGTTCTTGGTATATTTTTATTAGTAAGTTGGCGTCGTATGCGTCGGATTTAATACAAGTAAGTTGTTCGTTTACTATCTCATCAACTGTTTGTATATGTATATTAGCTTCCGAAACATTGTCACTTTCTAGTGTTATATTTGGAATAATGGATAATTCACGTAAATTGTATTCTTTGACAAATTTTTCTTTAATATAGCTGGATTCTTCATAACTAATTTCAATGTCTAACAGTACCCTAACATACATGTTAGGTTTTAGTAGGTTATTTGCGTTTTCGAGTAAATTACTTAATGCTATTACTTTATAGGATGGAGCTTCTTCCCAGTTATGGTAAACAGGGTCTTTATCCCATTCTAATACCATACATCCACGATCGTAATCGCCATTATCAGCATAATTTTGAGGGAAGCAATTGCCAATATATTCTATATTTTTTTGTTTTTGACGAAGATGGAAGTGCCCAGAGAATACATGTTCTACTTTAGAGAAGTCATCTGTGCTAATCTCTCCAGTGTCAGGCATTGTAATACTAGCGTTCATTTTAAAATGCGGTAGTTCGAAATGCCCAAATACATATTTGGCTTTTATCTTCTTTACTTTTGTATGATCGTTTTTTACTAGCCACGGCACAATAGCTACATTATCCTCTTGGAACCACTTATTAATTACTTTAATGTTAGGTAAGTGTTTAGCCCATTCAGCACCATGTATGTCGCGCTTATCTTTGTAGTAAAGATCGTGATTCCCTGGCAAAAAATAAAAATTCTTAAAAGTTTTACTAAGTTTCTCTAGTGCCTTAAGGCTATAACTCAATGTAAGTAGGTTAATACTAGATCTATTATGATGCCAATCGCCTAAAAAAAAGCCTGTTTCGCATTTCTCTTTTTTAGCTATGTCGATAGCCCAATCTATGAAATTATTACAATCCTCGTTGTGTTGAGTGCTATTTGACTTTAGACCATAATGAATGTCAGTGAAGACGAGTGCTTTTTTAAATAAATTTGCCATTGGTGTATTATATATTATTTTGCCTAGTATTGCTAATTGCTTTGGGAAAAGTTATATCCCCGAAGCAACTTTCTTTGATATTTTTTACTGTTAAATATTTACGGGATATTAAGTTGTTTGAATCTATTTTTTCTTGTTTTTTCAATTTCTGCCTCGTTTGCTAACTGTCTAGTCCAACTTGGGTCTAAACCGTGTTGCTCTAATATGTCATCTCTGATATTTTGCATCTTCTTTTCTGTTAATAGTATTCTAGTAAAACAATTAGTTATTACAGCAGTATAATAAGCAAATGGATTCTGACTTTTCATCTCGTTGAATTGTAATCCAACTTGAACTAATTGCACTAGTGCTTGCCCTCTCATTTCGTCGTTGTATGTATATCCTCGCCAATTGCTACGAGTACCATAACGCTCACATAGCTTCATAAACATTTTAGCTAATTCAGCTGATATCTCACCGAGATCTTTATTAAATTCACCTGTATCGAAATCACCCTTCCAATGACTCTTACCGACAATAAATGGTTGTTTTTTTCCATTGACTCGATAATGAAAGAAAGGTGGAAAATTGCATTTAGTGGGTATCATTATTACATTAGGATCTTCTGATATTTCAACTTCTTCTTGTATGTTACTAAATTCATCTTTAAATACATCTTTAACCTTTTTTGGCTTTATTTTCTTTTTTGGTTTTTTTTGAATTCTAGGTACGTGTTCATCAGTCATAACTCTAAATACTACATCTGTATTAGTAATCGTTTTTAAATCTACGATTTCTCCAGTTTCTTTTGATAATCTAGTTGCTCTAGCTTCACGAGCTTGTTTTAGTGTCCTAACGTTAATCTCACTTACATCCTCTATGATTAAGTCAAACATATAATCCTTCTCTCGATTAATATATGTACAATATGATGTCTTGCTTAGATGAATTTGTTTAAGTATGTCTTTGTTGTTTAAGTAATTAACTTTTCTTGTCATTGGAAGTCCCCGTATTGATGCGTTTTATTGTATTATAAAATAAATTTATGAGATAGACAAGTATTATTTGATTATATACGCATATTGTCAATATGCTAAATAAGATAATAAGGTAATCTATTGTAATGGCATCACAAACTCAAATATTATATCAACAATTAATAGACCAAGGTTATAGTCCAGATCGAGCCGCTGACACAGCGATATCGCAGACAGGCGGGGATATAGATGATTTTGAATTCGGAATGTACAACGAACTAGTAGATCTTAATGTTATAGAAGAACAAAGAGTTGCCGAGTTAAGAGCTCAAGGTGCTAGGTTCTCGCAAGAAATAACCACAATAGAAGAACTAGATACACAAACAACAACTTCTGCAACAGGCGGCAATACTGTTACTTTTATTAGTGCCACAAGCGAACATAATAGTCAAAGTATAGAATTAAATAATGAAGCCGTTGACGCATCGGAATTAGCTATTGCTCGTAGAGATCAGATATTTAATGAAACACGAGCTAATGGTGGTAGTAAAGGAGATGCATTACGAGCATTAAGATCGGATAGTGAATATAAAAGCCTTCAATCAGACGCGGCAGTTGCGTTGCGAAAATCAGTTAACGCAAAGACTGTTGTACCTGCTCGAATTGAAGTCAGAGATGTAAGTGGAAATTTATTAGATAGTGGTGATAGTATCAATGATGTTGATACTAGCAATTCTACGCAAAATGTAGTAATTAATACAGAACCAACAACTACAGTGCCGCTCGATGCTCCTCTAAATGATCAAGATACTTTTACGGAAACAGTAGCAAATCCAGTTTCAACTTTTGGTTTTGACGAACCTACACTTAATCCGGATAATCCTAACAGGACAATAGGCGGTGGTGTAAATCCATTATTATCTCTAGAAGAACAAGAAGCAGAACTAACGATAATTAATGCAGAAAACAGAGGCGGCCCTGTTATTACAGAACCTGCTCCAGTTGATGATTTAGTATTCGATGATGAGCTTGGTGAATTTGTGCCAAGAGAAGATTTAGCTGGTGTCCCTGGGTTTGATGAAAATCCAACTGGACCATTACCGGTAGATGATCCTTTAAACGTCCAAGATACTTCCACTGAAAACATTACGCCAAATAATTTAGTATTCGATGAGGAGTTAGGCGAATATGTACCTGCTGAAGATTTAGCTGGTGTCCCTGGGTTTGATGAAAATCCAACTGGACCATTACCGGTAGATGAAGAAGTAGTCCGGGATGGCTTTGGTTGTTTGCCAGGCGAGACATACGATGATGAAAGCTTAGTTTGTGTACCTAGCGGTCGAACTATTGAAGGCTTACAAGAGGGTGGGTTAGACGACTTTGGGTGTAAAATTGGGCTTGAGTTTTATGATGACGAGAATGGCATTTGTGTACCAAATGGTAAAAATGCTTCCGATATACAACAGCCACCACCTTCTAAGCCTGTTCCAAAGGATGTTCAGGAAGCTAGACGAAAGATTGATAAAGGTGATTGGCGTGTAAGATTAAGTCTAGCACCTAATTCAGAATACTTATATAACGATCCATTCGCTAGTGCAGGGATACTTGGCCCGTTAATTGCAACAGATGGTATTATCTTCCCTTACATGCCCAAAATCGATCAGACATATTATGCAACATATTCATCGCACGATTTAACACATAGTAATTACAGAGGGTATTTTTATCAGAATAGTTATCCAGCAGAGGTAATTATTAATGCTAAGTTCACAGCACAGGATACAAAAGAAGCAAATTATATGTTAGCTGTAGTACACTTTTTGAGAAGTTGTACTAAAATGTTTTATGGGCAGGATTCGGGTAATCCACATCGCGGTGCTCCACCACCTTTATTATTTTTGCGAGGGTTGGGTGAATTCCAGTACAACGAACATCCTTGTGCTGTAACAATGTTTAATTATAACTTACCGGATGATGTTGATTATATTAAAGCAGGGGATGCTCCTGCTACTAACTTTGATTTTTTAGGCGGTCTTAAAAATAGTGGACATAGGAGTTGGAGTAGTAAAATTTCTAGACTATTATCATCGGGACTATCCTCTGGAGCGCAAGATACATTTCAATCTAGTACGAGTTTAACTGAAAATAATCAGAAATTTAGTCCATTTTCTATAGCAGAAGGAGCAACATATGTTCCTACTACATTAGATATACAATTTACTCTATTACCAATACAGACACGTAAACAAGTTAGTCAACAATACAGCAATAAGTACTATGGCTATGGAACACTCACACGCAAAGGATTCTGGTAATGTATAAATCAACTAGTGCTTATTTCGGAACTGCGATTACTGGTAATTATTTAGATATAATGGTTAATCGTGGTATACCTAAATTAGATGATGATAAGTTGTTTATAATCAACGAAACATACAGTTTAAGGCCCGATTTATTAGCATTTGATTTATACAGTGATGCTGATTTATGGTGGGTATTTGCACAACGAAACCCAAATACATTAATAAATCCATTATATGATTTTTTGGTAGGTACAGAGATATATCTACCAAAGCTATCGACATTAAAACAGACATTAGGGTTCTAAATGACCGAGATTAAAAATAAACCAGGTATATCTAGCGCAGGTAGAATAGTTCAATCCGACAGAAATGCCAAAGCAGAAGGTGCAATAGAACAAGATCCAGCAACTTTGCCTGGCATAGCAGTAACACCAGAAGAATCAAAACTATTAAATAATCAATCACAACAATCAATTATTAACTCTAGTGCTACTAGTGCTAATTCAGTGGCTTCGATAGGAGGCAATACTAACGCTATAAAGCCAACATTAGATAACTCTCCAGGCAGAATATTAAAAGAAGGCGCCCCTGGTTCTACATCACCTGATATATTTAATAAAAAGGGCAAAAAGAATCAAGAAGAAGTAGATAGCAAAGATACTGTTTTTAAAGAAGGTGCAAGCCCTGTTGCTAGTGAGTTTATAAAGAATATAACTGCACGTCCTAACATATTCACACAGTTTGCTTCAATGACATACTCGATAAGCATTTATTTAATGAATCCACAACAATATACATCTATGATATCTACGGGTAATAGATCTGTGCAAGGATTAACTCTAATAATGCAGAGTGCTGGGATAGATAATAATGATAGTATAGTTAATGGTAATTTCGGTGCTATCAGAAGCGAGTTTTTTCCTGTTGATTTTTATATAGATAAAGTCGAACTAAAAGGTTTAGTGTCAGGAACATCAGTGAATGCTCCGCATAATGTATTTGAGATGAGTTTTACAATTACGGAGCCTAACGATTTAAGTTTTTTAGAGAGACTGCATGGAGCTGTACAACAGTATAATATAAACGAGGGTATTAGCAAAGATAGAATTAACTATGCCGCCCAAAACTTTTTAATGGTAGTAAGATTCTATGGATATGATCAACATGGGAAAATAGTATCAGGTAGTGATTTAGGTGTAGTGCCTGGAAGTGATACTACTAGTATTACAGAGAAGTTTATTCCATTTCAGTTTTCAGGTATACAATTTGGAATTGCCAATCAATTTGTAGAATATCGTTGTAAGGCTGTAGCCCCACAGACACAAGCGATTAGTTCTGCTAGATCTACTATACCGTTTAATGTGGAACTCGAGGGACAGACGCTACACGCTCTGTTTAATGGGCCGGGAGATGCGGCTACGGTATTACAGTTAGATCATGGCATTAGACCAAGAAGTGATGATACTGGATTATCTTTTGCTTTTATTGAAAAACATGCATCTGGGTTAACCGATTCATTAAATGAACATTACAAACGGGAAGCAGAGAAGAAGAATTACGAGATTCCAGATGAATATATAATCTTTTTTGAAAAAGATAGTAAAATAGATAGAGCTACTGTAGCAAAACCAGGAATAACAGAAAAAGAAAGGACTAGTATGTCCCCACAAGCTACTGCATCTGATAAGTTGCTAACTAGTAAAGGATCCGTTAATAAAGATAGACGGTTATATTCAGTAACAGCCGGTATGTCTATACTTCAATTTATCGATTTAGTTATGAGGACAAGTAGTTATATTACTAGTCAACAGAATTTTGTCATTGATGAAGTTACAGGCGAAGCTAAGTTAAACGGAGCATCAAATAAAGTCCTCCAATGGTATAAAATTAGAACAGAAGTAACACCGATTGGGTATGACAATAAACGCAACGATTATGCATACCGGATGAAATATATTGTTTCTAGGTATCTAGTTAACAATGTTAGAACACCTTATTTTCCTATTGCAAAATATAGAGGAGTACACAAAAAGTACAACTACTGGTTCACAGGCGAGAATACAGAAGTACTAAACTTTACACAAGATTACAACTATTTGTATTTCCAATCGTTTGGTCCAGAACTAAAAGGATTACCGAAGTTACAAAATAATGCCAGAGAGATTGAAAAGCGTTATTATCAGGCTAGTAGTGCAGAGAGTAGTCAAGGTGGCAAAAATAAATCAAATGAACCTGCGGCTAATGCGGCTGAAATATTATACAGCCCAGCTGACCAAGCACAAGCTAAGTTAGAAATTTTAGGTGATCCAGACTGGATTGCACAAAGTGAAATATTCTACGGTGCAGATAAAAGTTTAAAAGATGTGGGTTTAGGACCATTTATGACTGATGGCTCGGTTAATTATGATGCGTCAGAAGTGTTATTCTCTATAAATTACAATACAAACACAGATTATAATTTATTCACTGGTATAGCTAATGTTGGTAAAGATAATTACGGGCAGAAGTTAGATAGTGGTATACCTGGAGATTCTAGGATTAGTTTAGTGTATAGGGCTAATACAATTACCACTAAGTTATCTAAAGGTAAGTTTACACAGGAATTAGAAGGGACATTAATGTTATTCCCGACAGAAGAGCAACGAGTTAAACAAAATACGGAGTTAGCAGGTCCACCTGGGTTTCAAACTTCTAATGTTAAGATAGACCCATCTGCAGGTGATGCATTAACTGTGTTACGTGCTCGTGGACATAGTGGAAATCAACAAAATACGGATTTTAACTAATGGCAGAAAGTATACAACGAAGCAGAGGTAGGCCGAGTGGATATAAACTCGATAGGGGTAATGTTCCTAATGAAGGTGGTCCGTTCATCGGCGAAGTAATGAATAATGTAGACCCTACTAAAAATGGTAGGGTACAAGTCTATATTGAAGAACTTGCTAAACCAGATAAAAATGATTCTTCGGGTTGGAGAACAGTATCTTATCTAACACCATTTTATGGTTCGACACTGCATTCTGGTGTTACAACAGGCGATGGTACATATCCAGGCAACTCTAATTCGTATGGTATGTGGTTTACAGCACCAGATTTAGGCATTAGAGTAATGTGCTTTTTCGTTAATGGGGATCCTAACTTTGGCTATTATGTAGGATGTGTACCAGAATCAGGACTTAATCACATGATCCCTGCGGTAGCGGGCAGTGATAAAAACTCTTCTGGAGCACAAACACCTGTAACTGAAATTAATCACAAGAACAATGCAATTAACGAAGATCCTAGATTTTTTGATCAAAACAAGCCAGTGCATTCGTATGTTGCTGGCACAATGCTACAACAAGGGCTAGATAAAGACACAGTAAGAGGTCCAATTAATTCTTCTGCACAAAGAGAAAGCCCAAGTAACGCATATGGTATTACTACACCAGGACGTCCTGTTTATGCAGGTGGTTATTCAGATGCTACTGTTAAACAAACATTAGAAGCTAACACAGTTACTAAAGCAGATGCAAAAATAATTGGTCGTCGTGGCGGACATAGTTTTGTTATGGATGATGGTGACTTAGAAGGTAATAATCAACTAGTTAGAATTAGAACTAGTAAAGGTCATCAAATAACAATGAGCGATGATGGTGATAGTTTTTATATCACTCACGCTAATGGACAATCATGGATTGAGTTGGGCAAAGAAGGCACAGTTGATGTATATAGTTCTAATAGTGTGAATGTTAGGACAGAAGGGAGTATTAATTTACATGCAGACGATGACATTAACTTACAAGCTGGCAGAGCGGTAAACATTAAAGGTAATAGTTCAGTAACACTTGAATCTCCAGCACAAATTGGCATTAAGAGCGATGGCACAATAGCATTAGTGTCTAGTGGGCAGACTACAGTAAATTCTGGCGGCAATTTTGCTGTAGTTGCTCCTAGAATTGATTGGCAAGATGCACCGACACTAAGTGTATCAGCAATACCAACAACTATATACGATGATGTTAAGTACAAGAACGAATGGATACCAGATACAGGCAAAATTACTAGTATTTCGACTCGCGTTCCGACACACGAACCGTATAACGCTCATAATAGTAGTATAACTGCTACAGCAACATCAATAAACAGAACAACAATGGATGCCGACATAGTGGCATTAATCAATAACTTAAAGGTGAATCCACCTAAATATTAGAGGATAACTTATGGCAAGATTCAAAGGATTTAACACAATTGGACAACACAAGAAGTTTACATTAACGGATCGTGATTTAGTTATTCGCGATTTGCTTAATGCTTTAAACATAAGAGAAGGTGAGTTACCAGGCAAACCCGAGTTTGGTACTGGAATTTGGAATTATGTATTTGAGCCTAACTTACCAGAGACTGAACGTAGAATTGTTGCAGAGATGCAAGAATTAATTGACGCAGATCCTAGGATTGTTGCAGATAACATCAATGCGTTCTCACAGGAGAATGGAATAATGATAGAATTAAGGGTTAGGGTATTGCCTAACGTAGAACCTGAGACACTAAAGTTATTGTTTAACGAAGAATCTAACACAGCTGAAATTGTATAATAACCGAACATAATAATTGCCATAAATAACTAAAATAAAAGGTTTTCTTATGGCAACTACTAGCAGACAGACAAGTATTTTCGGTGTACAAGATTGGAGAAGTATATATAAAACTTTCAACGAAGCGGATTTTCAGAGTTATAACTTTGAAACATTACGTAAAAGCTTCGTTGATTATTTAGAACAATTCTATCCAGAGAATTTTAACGACTTCGTTGAAAGTTCAGAGTTCATTGCGTTAATTGATTTAATGGCTTTTATGGGTCAATCATTAAGCTACAGAACAGATCTTAACACTAGAGAAAATTTCATTGATACCGCTGAACGCAGAGACAGCGTCATAAAACTAGCTAATCTAGTTGGTTATACTCCAAAACGGAACGAAACATCTACAGGCTTTTTAAAAGTAGATTCTATAAGTACAACCGAGAATGTATTTGACTTTAATAACAATAGTTTAGCTAATGTTACTATTAGGTGGTTTGATCAAACTAATCCAGATTGGCAAGAACAATTTACAGCTATTATTAATGCAATGTTAGTAAGTAGTCAATCTATTGGTCGAGCAAGTAATGTTGCCGAAATACTAGGTATTACACATAGTGAGTACACAATTAAGTTGACTAACAACTTACTTCCTGCTATTCCATTTACTTCGACCGTCGATGATATTAATATGACATTCGAAGCTATACATAGCACATCTGTTAATGACACAAAAATATATGAACCTGCCCCAAGAGCAAGTAATAGTCTTAATGTATTGTACAGAGATGATCATAATGGATTTGGTAGCACTAATACTGGATATTTTTTCTATTTTAAACAGGGTGTCCTAGATAGTAGAGACTTTACAGTATCAGAGAGAATAGCTAACAGAACAATAAATGTTGATATCGAAGGTATTAACAATTCAGATGTGTGGTTATACCAAGTGAATCAAACGACTGGTGATTTAACATTATGGGAACAAGTAGAGAGTGTTTTTGCTATAAATGAGCAGTCAGGTATTACAGAGAGACAAGTATATAGTATTACTAGTAGATCTAACGATCAGATATCGCTTGTATTTGGTGATGGTGTATTTGGTGAAATACCATCAGGATCATTTCGAGTATATGTAAGAAGTGGCAATGGATTAGATTATGTTATTAACCCAGAGAATATTTCTAGTGTATCATTAACTATACCATATATTAGCAGGACAAACAAGATCGAGACTGTAACATTTAATGTTAGTCTTCAACAGAACATTAGTAATTCAGAGAGTAGAGAGGATTTAGATGATATTAAACTAAATGCTCCAGCTAGATTCTATACACAAAATAGAATGGTAAACGGAGAGGATTATAATAATTTTCCGTATACACAGTTTAGTAGTATTATCAAGAGTAAAGCAATTAACCGTTCTAGTGTAGGAGTGAGTAGGTATTTAGATTTAGTTGACCCTACTGGGAAGTTTTCTAGCATTAACATTTTCGGCAATGATGGGCTAATATACGAAGAATTCACAGAAGAAGAATTCACATTTACTTTTGTTGACAACAATGACATCGAAACAGCTATTGTAAACCAGTTAGAACCTATTTTAGGCCTATCTGGGTCAACGCAATTTTATTATGATAAATTTACTAGACCCGCATTGAATTCTGGAGGGTCGTCCATTGATATGCAGTGGGATCAAATTTCTTCTTTGGTTAATGAGACTACAGGGTATTTCACAGAGACAGGAAGTTCAACAGTATTGCCTGTAGGTAGTTCGGAGGCAGACAATAAACAATTTATAGTTGAAGGTGCGTTGATTAGGTTCGAACCACCAGTTGGTCAGTATTTCGATAAAAATAATAAGTTACAGTCTGGAGTTCCTTTGCAATCAGGCGACAGAACAGTAATATGGGCTAGTGTAATAAACTTAGATGGAAATGGTGCCGCTGTTAACACAGATGGTACAGGACCAGTAACACTCAACAGTTTTGTTCCAACTAATGCTATACCAACAGAGGTTGTATCTGTGTTCAATGTTGATCTATCTTTTGACTTTAAACAGGAAATGCTACAACAAATAGAATTATTCCGTAACTTTGGTATTGGATATGATAATACTATAGGCGAATGGTATATTATAAATAGTGACAACTTAGATACTAGTGGAGAGTTTAGTGATGCGTTTGCTAAAGATACCAGTAACACAAATAAAGATGCTAGTTGGATAGCTAAGTTCATAGCAACTAATTCAATATATACAGTCTCAGCAAGGTTGCTAAAATATTTCTTCGCTAGTGTACTAGAGACTAGGTTCTTTTTTGATTCGCACGACAGAATATTCGATGCAAGCACAGGCCATGTAATAAGCGATACTATCTATGTTTTAAAAACTAATACAAAAACATCGGCTGGGTCTGAACCGTTATTAACAGAATTAGCATTTGATATTATAGGACAGCCAGTTGAAGCAGATGGATACATTAATAACCATCTGGTAGAAGTTAGTCTAGCGGGTATCGCCGACCATTTAGAACATTCTCATAGTAGATCTATTCATGGTGATAGTCATCCAGACAGCTTTACTGATTTAGTTAATACAACAGTATCGCCGACAGATAGAGTATTCTCGCAAAGAACTGTTGATGCTGATAATTTAGAAAAATTTATTCCATTGGGCGAGAATGTTGTTAATGAAGATTACACAACGGAAATATCAATAGAAGATGATATTTCCACATTTGAAGTTGGACAACTATTTTATGCCACAACAGATGATAAATTCTTTGAGGTTACGTTAAATGGCGGTGATAAAATCTTAACAGAAAGAACTGATATCATACTTAAAGTGGGCAGAGATGGATTACAGTTTAGATACAACCATAATAGTGGTGAAACTCATAGAATTAATCCAGGAATAACAAATATCATTGATATCTTCTTGGTAACCTCATCATATCACAATGAGTATAAACAGTACCTAGAGGATTCTACTGATACAATTACCGAGCCTGAGGCACCTACAATAGATGAACTTACCATCGCGTACCAATCGTTGGACGACTTTAAAATGTTAAGTGATAATATTGTGTTAAACAGTGCTGTATTTAAAACATTGTTTGGAGATAAATCAGAAGATCAACTAAGAGCATTTATTAAAATAGTTAAAGATCGTAAAACTTTAGTGAGTGACAATGAGATTAAGAGTCGCGTAATAGCCGCTATTAATGAATACTTCGATATTGATAATTGGGACTTTGGGGATACATTTTTCTTCTCTGAGCTATCAGCATTTTTACACAATCAATTAGGTGACATAATTGGTTCTGTTGTATTGGTGCCTAAAGATCCAAGCCTAGCATTTGGTGAGTTATATGAAGTTAGATCACAAGCTAACGAAATATTCGTTAGTTCAGCAACTGTTAATGATGTTGTAGTTATTAATTCATTAACTACTGAAACATTAGGAGTAGGTTAAGATGGCGCGATTTCGTTCGGTAGATCTGCTACCTGAGATTTTTAAAACTAGCACTAATAAAAAATTCCTAAGTGCTACTCTTGATCAATTAGTTCAAGAACCAAAAGTTAAAAAAACACAAGGCTTTGTTGGCAGAAAGTTCGGTGCTGGTGTTGATCCTAGCGATGATTATGTATTAGAACCAACTACTATTCGTTCAAATTATCAGTTTGAACCTAGTGTTGTGTTTGAGCGTGATAATCCAAATGATGTTATTACATATCCTGGCCTAATTGATGCTGTAAACGTTAATGGCGCAAATACAGCACGTCACGATTTATTGTTCAATAGTGAGATATATAGTTGGGACCCGTTAATTGATTTCGATAAGTTCATTAACTACAGTCAATACCACTGGCTACCAAATGGTCCCGATAGTGTAGATGTTAGTTCATCTGATATTGTGTTAACGGATAATTTTACTGTAACACAGGATTTCCCTGTCAATGCTTATAATTTAAGTGGGTCAGATGGAGTCAATCCAACACTTACCTTAGTTCGCGGGGGGTCGTATACATTTAATGTTATTCAACCTAGTAATTTTTATATTCAAATAGAGCCTGGTACAGATGGTTTACTAAATTCTTCTCCTAACATAAACACTCGTTCTGTGCTTGGTGTTGTTAACAACGGCGAAGACAACGGAACAGTTACTTTTAATGTACCAGATGTCGATGCTCAACAATTTTACTATGATTTAACGGATATTGAATCTGTAGATTTGGCTACCACTGCACGATTTGATAGCATTCACGGTAAGTATATTAGTGAATTAGTTGATATTGACGGTATTACAGATTTAAACAATAGAACTATTGTATTTTTGAATGACACTCCGGGTGATTCGGCTGATTTAGGATGGCAATATCTTGATCTGTTTGATAATGAGACAATACCATTCGATTCTGTTAATTTCGACAACACAGTTTTTATTCCTCTGCAAGCAGATAGATACAGTATCTACAGAATAATATATGTGTTGGATGCAGAAGGTGATCCTTATATAACATTAAATAAAATTCAATCTATCGATAATTTAGAAAAGTTTACAATTGGATTTGGTGATCAGTATGGTAATATTGGGTTTTATAAGAACTCGACTGGGTTTTTTGAACAAATTCCGTTATTAACCGCAGTACTGAATACGTTGTATTACCAGGACGATACTAATCCATTAATGGTTGGTGTTATTAACATAGTAGATGAGGCTGAAGCAACTGTATTAAACATAAGTGATATTATCGGTCAGATAAACTACACTAGTGTTAATGATGTAAAGTTCACCAATGGTCTAAAAGTAATCTTTAGAGGCAATGTTAACCCAGCATCATTTCAGAACAACGAATATTATGTTGAATGCGTAGGCGAAGGCATTCAGTTAATCCCGGTAACTAGTTTAGTTACTCCAGAGACATACGTTAATAATCTATCAGAGTCATGGGACAGATTACCATGGGACAGCGATTTATTTGGAGGTGCATTAAATGCACCGTTAGATTTAGATTATCTTACAATTAGTAGAGCAAGTCTAGACTTAAATGCTTGGTCTAGAAGCAATAGATGGATACATATTGATGTTATTGAACAAACAGCCGAATACAATAATACTACTGCTGTAATTGACAACGAAGTTAAAGCAAAACGACCTATTATTGAGTTTAAGAAAGGACTAAGGTTATTTGATCATGGAACACTAAGTAAAGACCCAGTTGATATTATAGATTTTACTGAATTAGATGCATTTAGCAATATCAACGGTATGTTACCTGGTACAGTTCCGCTAATAGATGGTTATACAATACAAGAAGGCGCAAGAATTATTTTCGCGGCTGATACAGACAATAACGTAAGAAATAAAATATACGAAGTTCGTTTTGAGGATTTTGATGGCATAGGTGTAGATCAAATACATTTAGTCCCATCTAGCGACGCCGACGTTGAAATAGATCATGTTGTTGTTATTTTATTTGGCACAACATTACAAGGCAAAATGTTCAGATACACTGGAACAGAATGGGATGAAGCACAGCAAAAAACAGCAGTGAACCAAGCTCCGTTATTTGATGTGTTTGATACATCCAGTGATAGTTTGGCTAGTATAGCTTACACAAATTCTACATTTAGTGGAACTCCGTTGTTTAGCTATCAAGTAGGTGCTGGCGTAAATGACACAGTTTTAGATTTTCCATTAACATTCCAGAATATCAATAACATAGGTGATATTGTATTCGACAATAATTTGTACAAGGACTCGTTTACATTTACGCTGGTTAATGACGAGTCAGGGTTAGAGGTAGAGACAACCGCAAAAATAGAGGCTGGGTTCCCGCGTGTATATACATCAAGAACAGATTTTTCAGATAAGCTAGGTTGGACAACCTTTGCAGAAGATGATGCAATTCATCAGATATTTACTTTTGTGTACGATGCTAATCCACTAGTACTAGATGTTGCGCCAAGGATAGATATCAACATATCAGCAATAAAAGTGTTCATAGAGAACACTTTTATACTTCCATCCGAATATACTATAGTTGCTGACAATCCCTCGACGACAATTACTTTTACTAGCACAGTAGATATAGGCAGTAACATTGAAGTTAAAATTATCAGTGAACAGAATAGCCAAGTTGGTTATTATGATATTCCATATAATTTACAGAATAACATTTTTAATGAGAACTCAGAGACACTAACACTAGGATCAATTAGAAACCATTACACTAGTATTGCACAGAATGTAACTAATTTAGAGGGTGTTATAAACGGATCTAATAATACAAGAGATATTGGGTTCTTATCGTCGTTTGGTAATGCAATTATACAACATAGTGCTCCAGTTGCTCCTATGGCTACATTTTTACGCAACGAAGAATATGATTTCTTTAAGTCGGTTAAATTTGTATCCGAGCAGTACGAGAAGTACAAAAATCAAGTATTAGATTATGTAGCTAGGAATGATGTATTTGGATTAACAGCTAATATAATATTAGATAATGCTATTAAAACCATAACCCACAGTAAATCGCCTACTAGTGCGTTCTACTTGAGTGATATGGTACCTTCTGGCACAGATTTTACGTCTATGACATATACAGTTACAGCAATAAGCATAAATTCATTTGCTACAGCTAATGTATATGATTTTACGACTGCTAACCATGCGAGTTTATTAGTATACTTAAATGGTGATTTATTGACTGTTGGTATGGATTATACAGTAGCAACAGATGGACCAAGAATAGAAGTATTAGTAACATTAGACGAAGATGATACAGTAGAAATTAGAGAATATACTAGCACGGTTGGTTCATACATGCCGAGTACTCCCACTAAGTTAGGATTGTATCCAAAATACCTTCCCAAAAAATATGTAGATAGTTCATACATCAACAATACCGAAGTAATTCAAGGCCACGATGGAAGTATTACAGTAGGGTTTGGCGACATCAGAGATGATGTGTTGTTAGAATTAGAAACAAGAATTTACAATAACATCAAAGTTAATTCAGTGTTGCCAATAGAACCTGGGGATATAATCCCAGGCAAGTTCCGTAATACATCATATTCTGATATTGATATCACAAACATACTTAGTACTAGTTTTCTAAGTTGGGTTGGATGGCATAGATTAGATTACAGAACACAAGATTATGATTCTACTAACGAGTTCACTTTTAACTATAGCACAGCAGGTAGTAGTATAGATAATAGTGTTTTAAAAGGTCATTGGAGAGGGATTTATAAACATTACTTCGATACAGATACTCCACACCTTACACCGTGGGAGATGCTCGGTCTTACAATTATGCCAACTTGGTGGGAAGATGAATACGGACCTGCCCCTTATACTAGTGGTAATTTAGTCTTGTGGGATGATCTCGAAGCAGGAATAATCAAAGAACCGGGGAATGAGCACACAGATACTCGTTATGTTCGACCTGGGTTAACAACAATTTTACCTGTTAATAGTTTAGGCGAATTAGTAAGCCCATTCCAATCTGTAGTAAAGGACTACAATACAGTAGACTTTATGAAGAGCTGGGTAGTAGGCGACGTTGCTCCAGTGGAATCATCTTGGAGACGTAGCAGTGATTGGCCGTTTGTTGTACAGCGGTTATACGCATTAACCAAACCAGCACAGTTCTTTGCACTATCAGTTGATAGAGATCGTTACGCATTTGACACAACATTACAGCAATTCTTATATGATGGGCGTACTAGGTTAGACACAAGAACAATAGAAATAAGCGATACAGACTCAAAACACAGTTATACAATTTGGATTCGTAATTATAACAAGTACCATGGGTTTAATCAACTCACGACTCTAGTGGATGAGTTAGCTAACTTAAATGTAAAACTGTGCTATAGGATGGCATCATTTACTGATAAGAAATATTTAAAAGTATTTTCTGATAACATTAGCCCTGATAGTGATAAGCCAGGGCTGATAATACCAGACGAAAGCTATCAGTTATTATTGTATAAGAATCAAATATTTAATGAAATACAGTATTCATCTGTTATTGTACAAAGAACAAGTGATGGGTACGCTGTACACGGCAATAGTATCACAGATAGAATATTCAATATATTAAATAGCATTCCAAATCAAAATTTTGATACCTTGACTGTTGGTACTGATGCATTTAGAATCCCCAAAGATTTTACTAATATAATAACAGTAGTCCCATATGGGTATGTGTTTACATCAGTTAATGGTGTTGTCGACTTCTTAGTTAGTTACGGTAGGTTCTTAGAAGTACAAGGGTTTATATTTGACCGCGAAAACGGTATTGTTAATTGGGTGCAGATGGCACAAGAGTTTATAGCGTGGGCTAATCAAAATTGGATTACAGGTAGTCTAATTAATTTGAACCCATCTGCAACAACATTAGAGTTTGATAAAGAATTATCGATCGTTGACAGCATTACACAAGACCAAGCATCATTGCCGTTGGATCAAAATATGCACCCACTAACAAGCGACGATTATGTTATTGATAGGCTAGATAACAGTTTTAAAATCACAATGTTGAATGATAAAACAGTTAGCTACCTAAAAGTTAAATTAACTAGCTTCGAGCACTTGTTAATGTTAGATAACACGAGTATATTTAACGACTTAATCTACAATCCTACATTAGGGTTAAGACAGAACAGAGTTAGAATTAATGGATTAACTACATTTGAATGGAATGGTCAAGTAGATGCACAAGGGTTTATATTAAGTCAAACAGATACAGAAGAGTGGAAAAGCAATCGAGAATATAAGAAAGGCAATGTTGTTGAATATAAAAATCAACTATGGAGCGCATTAGTTAAGATCGAACCAGCAGAAGAGTTCAATATTAGTACGTGGCAACTGCTAGATTCTAATAGTATATCTGACGGTTTATTACCTAATATAGCTAATAAAGCACAACAGTTTACTAATTATTACGACAAAAAAGTTGCTAACTTAGAGACTGATGGTGATCTGTTAGGGTTTGGGCTAACAGGGTTTAGACAGAGATCTTATCTCGACGCATTAAACTTAGACGATACTAGTCAATATAATGTATACAGTAAGTTAATCCGTGAAAAAGGTACAAAAGGCAATGTTGATTTATTTAGAAGTATTAAGTTAGATAAACAAGAATACGAATATAATACATTTGAAAATTGGGCTGTTAGAGAGGCTATCTATGGAGCTAGTGATAATAACGCATTTATCGATCTATCTCTAAGTTTGACCAACTTACAATCCAATCCGCATGTAATTGAGATTGGGACAACTAGCGAATTTGTTGGCATTGACCAGTTTATAAACTTAACTGATGTTTACAGACAAAGTGAAGTACATAGTACTAAGAATATTTTACCAATAACTCAACCTAATTTAACAACAGATATTAATTTACCGAGTGCAGGTTTTGTACACGAAGATGATGTTGATATTGCGTTATTTGAGTTGAGCAATATTACTAATACACAAGTTAGTAGTTTAGTAGAAGACTCGACTATCTGGGTTGCCAAAGATAACGCATTCGACTGGAATGTTTATAGAGCAGAAGAGATTAGTGCTACATTGATAACAATAGGCAGTGGGAGTATTACCCTTACCTTTAACACTTCTTCTGGGTTAGCTATTAACGATAAGATTGCAATACAACATAATAATACAACAATCAGTAGCGTACATATAGTAACAGCAGTAGAACCAACGTCGGCGGATAGCATAGAGGTAACTGTGGACAACATTGTCTTAACAGCAGATCAGTTTGGGCAAGTAATTGTTGAGGGTAGTATAGAAGACGAGATATTCGTACCAAGCGGCGATGATATAGACAATACAGCAGATACAATACTATTCACAGCAGATAGCGAAGTAAAAGTATTTAAGTTACTATCAGCAAGAATACCAAGTATTAGTAGCAATCCATATACTTCTGGAAAAGTATGGGCAGATGACAACTATACAACATACGAGTTTAATTCGTCTTCTTCAGTATTTGATGTTGTAAGATCACAGCCAACTTCTATTGTAGATACTAGTTTAATCAATGTTATTAAACTTTACTATAAAGACACGTCGGCAATTTTGCCTATAGATTTTATTGATCCAATAAACGGTAAAATGCTAGGCGTAGTTGATCAAAATATAGATTATACAGGTGCTGTTGATTTAGCATTGTATAATTCAGATAATAGTTCTGATACACTGTGGGGCGCAGAACATATTGGAGAAATATGGTGGGATACAATCGATGTTAGATTCGTAGATTATAACCAAAATGATATAGATTATGCAAGTAAAAAATGGGGGACTCTATTCCCAGGAAGTACAGTTAGTGTTTATGAGTGGATAGAGAGTGATTTTCCACCTGATCGATATCAAGGTAAAGGAACTGTTAGGAATACAACAGACTTTACATCAATGGCTAGTATTAACAGTAGTAGAATTATTACAACCAAATATTATTTCTGGGTAACTAATTTACCTGATATTAATACTAAAGCAGGCAAGACATTAAGTACTATGTTAATAAGTTCTTATATCTCGTCTCCTGCTGGTTCTGGTGTTTCTTATGCTTCTTTAATTAAAGAGAATGTAATAGGATTGCACAATGTACAGAATCTATTAACTAGCGAATCTGTTTTACACATTAATTACGACAAGACATTTAATAATGATAACATATTCAGCGAATATTCGTTAATTAAAGAAGATAAAAACACTGACTTCTTAACAGATAATTTATATCTTAAACTGTTAGATAGCTTAATTGGAGTTAATACGTTAGGAAGTATAGTCCCGGATCCGTTATTAAACGATGCTGAGAAGTACGGTGTTAGTTTCCGTCCTAGACAATCAATGTTTATTGATAAAGAGAAAGCATTAACGAATTATCTAACAAATTTTAACACTTATATTAAACAATTCGCAATAAGCGAACAAAATGTGTTTAATTTATTGGACAGCAAAGATCCTGTGCCGAGTGTAGGTAGTTTTGATTTCCAAGTCTTAAACTTAGACGAATTGGCATTCCAAAATTTACTATTAGTGCCAGCAGGATTCAAATATCTTGTGTTAACAGATTCTAATAACAATAATGGCTGGTCAATATATGAAGTAGATACAAGACCGTCGACATTTTTAGTTTCTACACAATCATTTAGAACTAATCGGTACTGGGATTTTATTGATTGGCACGACTCGAGCATTAATTCTAGTGTTATTCCAGAAGAGACAGTTACACAATTCTCAGATTTATTAACATTAGATGTAGTAGAGGGAACTATTGCAAAAGTAACGACCAACCCTTCTAATAAATTTGAATTTTATAGATTCGATGAAGGAAGCTGGGTTAGAGTAGCATTGGAAGATGGCACAATTGCAATTAACATTACAACAGCAAAAGACGCACCAACAGAATTACGCCAAATCTTAAAAGCAATCAATGAAGAAGTTCTAATTGGTGACATGAAGATACAACGTAATGTGTTGATGGTGCTGATGTTTAACTACATTCTATCCGAACAAGGTAATGTTAATTGGTTATACAAGACAAGCTTTGTTGATGTTGAAAACAATGTCCGTGAATTAGCACGATTCCCTGTATTCCAACAAGACAACCATGACATAATTATCGATTATATTACAGAAGCTAAACCGTATCATGTTCTTCTTAAAGAATTCCTGTTTATATATAATAAATTAGATGAAGTAAACGGTAATGTTACTGATTTTGATGTTCCTGTGTATTTTGACACAACATTTGGTAAATTTATTAGCCCAGTGCTAGACTATGATGGGGTTATACTAACATCGGATCAAAGTAATTTTGACGAAGATGGCATTGGGTTAAGAGTATCCAACCCTAATATCTGGACTACAAATCCATTGGATAGTTGGTTTACTAATCATCTGTTAAGTATAGATAGTATTATTGTATCTAATGGTGGCACTGGTTATAGCGTAGTACCAATTGTAACAATTACAGGTGATGCTACGACGCCAGCAACTGCAACCGCTAGAATAGATAGTGCTGGGCAAGTTATTGAAATAACATTAGATACAGCAGGATCTGGATATTTAACAACACCAGTTGTAACAATTACAGGTGGCAATGGCACAGATGCATTAGCAGTGCCGATGATGGATAACAATAAAGTTAGATCATTAACTACAATAATTAAGTACGATAGATATCAATACGATACAACTATTGTTGAGTGGGAACCTAATATATGGCACGATGGTGAACAGTTATTCAGACAAAATAATGTAGTATATAAAGCAAACTCAACTCATACTCACGCAGTAGATCATACTGCTGATGTGTCCTTGACTGTTACCGCGGACATGTTTTTAAATGCAGACGTTGCTGAGTTTACATACGATACTGTATTGAACCAATACGAAAGGCTAGTTGGTACCACAGTTAAACCAATTTCCGAAGATTTATTTAAGATATTAACAAAAGATATACTCAGCTTAAAAGCAGATGCAAATACATTTGCTTACAGTGATGGTGTTTTTAACCCTGATAATTTTGATGTTGTAGATTCAGCTACATTAAGCGGCATTGATAGAACTATGGGTTACTATGACCCGGATGTTAATGATCCTGGGCTTAATCTTGCGTTATTAATTGATGGCATTGATTATCCTGGTGTAAAAGTTAAAGGTGTGTCATTCACAAGCACATACTCGGGTGTAGATGTTAGCACAATTGATGCTACTGTGGATGGGCATGGATTTATTACAGCATCGCAAGAGACATATAACAGTCATGCTCCTGAAGAATTAGTCCCAGGTAGTACATTCGATACATTAAATTTAACAGTACATACAAGACCTGGATTTGATTATACGAACAATGGACATGGGTTTGTATTAGCTGAAATGATACATGAGTGTGCTGTTATTCCTTCTACAATTGATTTTACTGGACTAGTAAAACATTTAATTACAGTTACGGTAGTTAACATAACAACAGGTAAAACACTGTACGAAGGTGTTAATTATACACTAGATTGGGCAAAACAATTAGTAACAGTAACAACAGGAGTATCAGAAGATGATTTTGTTAAAATCATCGCGTATGAGATTGGCGGCGGTAATCAATTATATCGTAATACATACACAGGTAATGAATTTACAGATGGCAATCAATTAACTATTCCAGTTGAGTTAAATGATATTACTGACATTTACATATTAGTTAATGGAGTTGAGGTTACAGCATTTACATCTGCGGCTATCAATGCTCCAACTGTCGACACAACATTAGTTACAACAGACGTAGATACAGTAACAGCAGATGCTAGTGTTCCAGATACATTAGATTTAACAGTAATTGACTTTACAGCGGTGTATACATCGAACGACTTTATTTCGGTAACAGTATTCGGTGGTCAATCATTGGAACATGATCTTGTGACATCTGCTGGTGTTGAAGTAGAGTTAAATAGTCACCCAGAATCTGAAGTGTTTATATCTGATGGTAGCACAACTAGCTTTACTTTAGGTATTGATATAAACGCTAGTGATTTAACGCCAGGCAAGAATAAATTAAATGCTATTGTTGAACACAATGGCCTAAGGTTGCGTCCACCCGAAGGGATTCAATACATAGGCAATGGCACAACAACAGTGTATCGATTACCAACAAGTGGTGGAATAAATCATGATTTAATTGTAGATGCTGACGTATTTGTGTTTACTAGAGAAACAGGAATACAGAATGCTCCATGGACATACGAAGAGTTAAAAATATTAACAACAGATTATACTATAAGTCCTATTACTGGAGATGCTAGGTTTATAACATTTACAACACCGCTAGCACTAGATAACGAGATTGAAATATATATCACAACCAAAGCACGATATTCGTTTAGTAATGGATGGACTGGCACAACACCAGCGACACCTGATTTAATAATCAGCAGTACTGTTACGCTTGATGCATTGGATACTATTGCAATTACAGCATGGCGCGAAGTTAGTGCATCAAGGGTATTAACGAATGTGTTTAAGGGACCGTTAGATTCAGAATTATTTGATAGTACACCTTTCGACACTATTGGCTTTGATAATAGCGACGAAATTGTTGCTTTGTTTGGCACCGCAAATGTTTTTAACATTGGAAGAACGACCACAGATGATAGGTTGTGGGTTACATTTAATGGAAGAGTTCTAACATCAGATATAGATTATACACTAAGTGGAACCGTAGTTGTGATACCTGATATTGTAGTAGAAACGTTAATAGCAGATGATGTGGACGATTTTGATGTTGTTATTACTAGTTTTACACCTAATGTTGTACCTAGTAGCTTATCATACAGAGTATTTGATGATATGCGTGGTAATAAAGCAATGTATAAAGTATCGGATACAAATACAACATACATAACCACCGCAATATTACCAACAGACAACACAATTTATGTAGAGACTGCTAGTGTATTAGAAGATCCTAATCTACCAGCAGGTAAGTTTGGTATTTTAAACGTAAATGGCGAGAGGATTACGTTTAGAGATAGGACATTAACTACAGCCGATACAATTACAATTACAGGTGATAGTGATATTACTATTGATTCTACTGATTCTATAACAGGATTGCGGAGAGGAACAGCAGGTACAGCAGTTATTGCACACCCAGTTGGTTCTACTGTGGTTGATTCGAGTGAGAAGAGTTTATTAGCATTCCGAGAAGCAAGTTCTAATCCATATCCAACTACATTAACGGATGGGGAATTCTTAGATGTTGGACTTATTGGATATAATCGGAGTCTAGGGTCTCCTGTACAAGAGCAAGACACAATAGCAGTGAATTTTATCAAACGTTAATGTTAATGTTATTTAAAAAAAAAAGGTAAATATAACAATGCAAGATGATCAAGTTAAAACAGTCAAAATATTGAAAAAAGAAGATAAAAAACCAGACGAGACTGGCACGATTCAAGTTGAAGGGCATATTAAGATATTTGATCCAGACACTAAAGAAGTATTCGTCGAAAAAAGAAATGCAATTCATTACGAGCATATGTCAGAAGCATTAGTACAGAGTTTCGCAAACAAGAATTTAGGATATATCTATTCGATGTCATTTGGCAACGGCGGGTCAACCGTGGATCCAACTGGAATAATTACATATTTGCCAACTAATACAACAGGGCAAAATGCCGCCTTATATAACGAGACATACAGCAAAGTCGTTGATGATAATTCAACAACTAATACCGATATTAGCAGGAATAATTTAACAGTATCACACGTAGTAGGTAATGTATATACCGATGTATTAGTTAATTGTTTACTTGATTTTGGTGAGCCGGCAGGTCAGCAAGCATTTGATAATAGTACAAACCTAGATGGTAAGTTTGTATTTGATGAATTAGGGTTAAAAAGCTGGAATGGAAGTGTAAGTGATCTTAAATTAATAACACACGTTATCTTTCATCCAGTACAAAAGAGCTTAAACAGACAGATCCAAATCGAATATACTATTCGAATACAAACATTAACGAATTTAAGTTCAACATAGGTACCAAAATAGACATAAATAAGTAAAAAGACACGGAGATATAAATGGCTTATAGCATAAATTTAACAGATGCAACATTATTCGCAACTGTAGCGGATGGCACACAAAACACCAGTAGTTCAATGACGATCATCGGCAAGAACTTTTCGGGTTATGGTGAACAATTAGGTGAGAATTTTATTCGTCTGCTGGAAAGTAATGCAAATACGTCAGCTCCTAGTGCTCCATTAATAGGGCAATTATGGTATGATAAGACAACTAATCTTATCAAAGCCTACAATGGCACTATTTTTAAGAGTTTAAGTGGAGCAGAAGCTAGTTTAACCGCACCAACATCGCCGATAGAAGGTGATTTATGGTTTAAAAATGATGATGATCAATTATATATTTACAATGGTGCCGCGTTTATATTGGTTGGACCACAAACAATTGCAGGATTAGGGTTAACTGGCGCAGTAGTAGAAGTTATTACTTCGGGCGCAACAACAATAAACCATACTGTTACTAAATTATATATCGAAAATACAGTAGTTGGTATATGGAATGAAGATGCTGAGTTTACACCTGATGTTGCTATTACTGGGTTTGCAACGGTTAAGCCTGGTTTGCAAATGTCAACTACTGTTACAGGTGCATTATTTCAAGGCACTGCTACAGATTCGCAATTACTTGATGGCATTGATAGTACTGGATTTCTAAGTGCATTATCAGATGATACAACTGCAGGGACATTAGGTGTCTTAAATGACGGCGGATTAGCAGTTGGTGTAGATAGTGATTTTACTGTTACAGTATCAGGCACTGATGTTACATTAGCTAATGCAACAGTTGGCGGCGATATGACTATTACCGTAGACGGCGTTGATGTTTTAAAATTCAACGATAGCGGGGTAGGGTCAAACGAGATGACTGGTCATTTCCTTCCAGCAACACACGATACATATGATTTAGGTAGTGCTGATGTAAGATGGAAAGATTTATACATGACAGGAACATCTATTTATATGGGTGCTTCTGGCGCAACAGATGGTAAAATTTCATGGGACAATGCAACTAGTACCTTCGCCTTCGAAGATGCAAGCGGCGGTACTGCTAATGTATCGAGTAATGTATCAGCCGGTAATGTTCAGCTTGGTGTTACTACAGCTAACACAATCGACACTACGTCAGGAGGCTTAGTACTTGATAGTGCCGACGGTACTGTTATAATTAACGGTAATGTATCAGCCGGTAATGTTCAGCTTGGTGTTACTACAGCTAACACAATCGACACTACGTCAGGAGGCTTAGTACTTGATGGCGCCGACGGTACTGTTATAATTAACGGCAATTTAACCGTATCTGGCACAACCACTACAGTTGATTCAACTACATTGAATGTAGTCGATCTTAATATTACTGTGGCCAATGGAGCGGCATCAGCGGCCGCGGCTAATGGTGCAGGTTTAACAGTTGATGGCCCAGCAGGTGCAACAATTACATATACAAATACTAACAATAGTTGGAATTTTAATAAAGATTTACAAATGGGAGCTAATAACATCGTAACATCAGGTGAGTTCCAAGGTAAAGCAACATCAGCAGAGTACGCTGACTTAGCAGAGCGTTTCGAAGCAGATGAGATATATGTTCCCGGTACAGTAGTGGAACTCGGCGGCGATAAAGAAGTAACACAATGTAACACTGATGCAAGTGAAAACGTATTTGGTGTTGTAAGTACAGATCCAGCTTATTTAATGAATTCAGGTATAGGCAATGATAATACACATCCTCCTATTGCATTAGCTGGTAGAGTACCAGTAAATGTTATTGGAGTGATAAACAAAGGCGATCGTTTAGTTACAGCAGGGAATGGGTTAGCTAGAGCCGCAAAAACAGGCGAAGCAACACTATTTAATGTAATAGGACGAGCATTAGAGAATAAGACTACTATTGGTAGTGGAAATATTGAACTAATCGTAAAGATTAACTAAATAAAATAATATAAAGGAAGAGAACAATGGCATATACAACAGGTAATTTAATATTAGACGATCATTACAATGAGTTTGCAAACAATGCGGCTAATAACATCAATAAGGTATGGGGTGCAGGATCTAGTAATTTTGGTTATGGACAGACTAATACAATTAGTAATGTAAGTGCTGGAACAACTATTTCGGCAACGCAATGGGCAGATTTATTAAATAGAATAAGTTCGGCCGCATCGCATCAAAACTCTAGTATTACTAGTATTACTAATCCAGTGTCAGAAGATACAATTAGTGCTTATACAGCATTAAGTGGAAACGTTACAACAATTAATACTAATAAGTTAAATGTATTGCAGAATGGTTCAGATTCATCAAGCTCGTCTACTTATACATCTACATGGATTGCTAGTACTCAGCATATTTGGACGGTTACATTTAATTCGGATGCTCATGCACGTTATTTCTTTAATGCGGGCGGACAAATTCGTTTATCATTTAATTTATTAAATGAATCTAGCAATTCTAAAGACGTCGACTGGAATGATTTAACAAACGAGTGTGGAACAGTAGTGTTTACAGGTGGCTCGGGTAGTTCAGTAAATAACGCTGATTCACAAACATATACAGGCACAAATAGAGTAGGTGGTAGTGGTGCAACGCCTACTGTTGCTACTTCTACTGGACACAGTGATTTAACTACATCGAATGTGCAAATATTTAAGCAATTCTCCGACAATGCAACATATTCAAGTAATTATATTGCAATTTTAGCTCGAGCAGATACTACTTATCCAGCGAATGTATTAACATTCACTGTAAACTGGGTCGATAATGCGGCTGATACACAAACTGATTCGGTTGGTAATTCATTAACGCAAGATAATGTTACTGGTGACACAAGGGTTACTTTAACAATTCGACCACCGTCGACTACAAATCTTAATGCAGATACATGGACTGGAACAGGAATTGCAGTATTTGCAACTACACCTACTGGATCGTAGTTAAAAACTACTAAGTTTTAATAAAAGAGGCAAATGCCTCTTTTATTTTGATTAAATTTCTGTTATACTATTACAATGGACGAAGTTATTAAAAATGTTAAGGTTCGTTTTGATCATAATCAAAATAAACAAATACTAAAAGAGAAGTACGAAAGCAAAATGTTATTCGCATTACAAGGTGGAATGTGGGAAGCAGGACCTGATTTATTATCAACTCTGTCGGTCTGTTTAGACGATACAGCCGTTTTAACAGATCTATATAATACGCCAGTACAAATTAATACCAAAGATTTATATAACGAAGCTCAAATGCGTTGGCAAGAACAGATGAATGCTTGGTTAGTAGAATACGAACAGTCTAGCAGAGAACGATGAGTAAAGGTTGTTTAATAGTAGCGTTTAACAACAAAGATATAGACTATGTAAAATTAGCAAATTATAGTGTTAAGAATATTCAACGTCACTTAGGCGTTAGTACTACTCTTATTACAGACCAAGAAGTTAAGTTTAAACATAACTTCGACCAAATAATTATCGTAGATAAACCTAACAGTAGTCCAAGAAATTTTCGTGACTTAGATAAAGCTGTGAATTGGATTAACTTCAATCGTTATCAGGCATTTGATTTTACTCCGTACGATCAAACCATATTGTTAGATGCAGATTATATCGTTGCTAGTAATCAGTTAAGTATTTTGTTTAAGTTAGACCGGAGTTTTTTATGCCATCGACATTCGTATGATATTGCTAGTCTAAATCCTACTTTACCTAATACTTTTGGGTTATATAAAATGCCAATGGATTGGGCTACTGTGATTTATTTTAAGAAAGATAAAGTAGCTGAGAATATTTTTAATACAATAAAAATGGTTCAAGATAATTACTCTCACTATGCATTATTATATAACTTTAATAATCGTCCTTTCAGGAATGATTATGCGTTAAGTATTGCGTTAAATATAAACAATGGGCATTTTAACAACATAAATGACTATTATATACCGTGGGATTTAGTATATGTTGATCCCAGACACGATATTAAAAGAATGGATTCAGATACATATCAAGTCAACTATTCACGCGAAGTAAATAAAAAATCTATGCTGTATAGAGTTATAGTTAAAGATCAAGATTTGCACGTTATGGGAAAGTCTTATTTAAAAAAATTATATGAAGATTGAAGCAGAGCAAGGTTACCTAATTGTCGCAGTAAATAATGATAGTACAGATTATATTGCCTGTGCTAGAGTATTAGCAAAGAGTATACATTATTGGATGCCTAATGCTAAGGTTTGTTTATTAACAGACAAAGAGATTATAGAGCCAGCATTTGATTATATTAAGATATTGCCATATGGTGATCAGTCTACTTCTAATTGGAAACTTAACAATGACTGGCAAGTATTTTGGGCTAGTCCATTTCGCGAGACTATTAAAATAGAAGCCGATATGATTGTTACTAGTGATATTAGTCATTGGTGGGATATGCTTAGGCATCGTGATGTTGTTATTACAACAGGGTGTCGTAATTTTAAAAACGATATTTCTGATAGTAGATTTTATC
>Ga0233445_1000440_pt1 | contig 48148 bp, 46 predicted proteins | sample SI_124_October20_5_FD_182779 | JGI IMG/M metagenome (GOLD analysis project Ga0233445, IMG submission 182779) | Seawater microbial communities from Saanich Inlet, British Columbia, Canada - SI_124_October2016_100_MG | ecosystem: Environmental > Aquatic > Marine > Inlet | place: Canada: British...
ATCCGATTCGACATAGTAGAACAACGGATATCCACCGGGGAAAGTGACGTGAGCGACGGGCCTGATCATGAGTTTGAATCCTGAAAGGTGAGAGATGCGGGCATTTTAGCGTATGCCCGAAACGCTGTCAAGTCTATTCGGCAGCCGTTCCGAATTCGTCGCAATAACTTTCAAATGCCGCCAGATATCCGGTATCGACGTTTTCAATGCTCTGGATTGGTTGAGCAGGATAGAAATTGTTGTAGTGGAAAGTCTGATTGACAAAATCAATCTGGTTTTCCTGAACGCTCTGATGATTCATCACTTTGTCAGTGTCGAGCCATTTAGCGGTTACGTTGAAGTGTTTCATCTTGTTTCCTTTGTTTCTTGTGTCGTTCGTGAGTATGGATTGTACCAAACCGATTAACAGATTGCAAGCTCAATGTCATCTATTTCCAATTCAATTAATTCACCGTCTGGACATCCGGCGAAAACCGTTCCATCGGTCCACATTTCTTCAACGCACAATTCGCTGCCATCAACCAAAACCAGATCCTTAAGAGATACTGTGAATCCGTCTTCTGCAATCAGAGAATTTACTTTTGTTGCTTTGCTCATTTTGTTTTCCTTTGTGTTGTTGTTGTTTGTCATATGACCAGTATACCATAAGTATCGGCAGAATTACAAGCTTAGCTTTAACAATTCCGGAATAATTCCGAAGATCGTAAAAAGAATTACTTCGGCCACGATAACAAAAGCGACGATGTTTGCGATTCGTTTGATAGTGTCCATTCTTGTTTCCTTTGTGTTGTTGTTTGTCATATCGGGATGATACCATAATCATCGGCGTATTGGAAGCCCGACATCACTATTTATCGATTTTCAATAAGATTTTCAATATTCGCGACAAGCTGAACGGTTGGCGTCAGATCATTTTCCATCAAAAGCCGTTGAATCAGCAGATCTCGAACGAATGCAGAAGGAACATTTTTTGCAGAAACTTCTGAAGCAATTTTTTCACATTTCTGAATGTCGTTCATTTTCGTTCCCTTGTTTGTTGTTGCGTTTGTCATATATGTATTATATCGTCTATTCGCGTGATTGTCAATAGTATTTCCACAAGAATAAAAAGAAAATCACAAAGATATTTATTATGACGTAACCTGTTGGTATCAAAGGACTTACGTCGCCGGGGGCGGGCCTTCCGTGTCGTAAGTCGTTACTGTGTAAGGGTTTACGTCGGCTTAGCTGATTCCTTTAGGTGGGACACCTATTCCCGCAAATCGGAACAGGTAAAGGGCGGTGTTACTCTGAACCGTATCGTCCACCACAAGTAATGGCATCCTGCGTTTGGCGGATATTATCCAATATTGTCAACATGTGTTTCGTCAACATCCCCGTTGTCATCAGCAACGAACATCGTCCCGTCAGTGTACAGTGTGTCAACGCATACGTGATCGCCGTCGATCAGCACCATATCACCGATGCTGATTGTGCCATCTTCGGTCAAGATGTTGTAAGTTGTCGTTGCCTGTGGTGCTTGTGTGTTGTTGGTCATTTGTCTTGTGTCCTTGATAGTGTTGTTTGTGATAGGTGCATTATAGCAGAAACGTCCGCCAATTGCAAGGCCAATGCTAACCAATATCGTCAATTTCGAAGAAGTTTTCTTCTCCATCAGCGGAGACGGCGAAGAATGTGCCATCCTCGTAAACGTCGGAGATGTTGAATTCAACTCCGTCGATGATGACCATGTCATCTTCCTTGATTGTGATTGCTTCGCCCATGAGTGTTTCGCCGGTGTATTCTGCTGAGTTCATCATTTTGTTTTTCCTTTGTTGTGTTGTTTGTGTCTCTAAGTATTATATCGGCATTTGAGCCGTTTGTCAACAGTGTTTTTCAAAGTTTTTATGCAATCTTGTCGATGCCATGCAAAGCACTGTCATAGAATCCCCATCCAACAATTTTGTTGGTGATTGGGGAAACGTAAACATCGTTTCCATCCCAATCGTTCAATACTACTACACCATCGTAGATGTCAGTGTCATCCCACTTAATTGAAATACTTTTTCCAATTACTTTGATGTCAGAGTTGATGTTGTCGAAGATGTCGTCGATTGAGTTGAACATTGTTTTGCTTTCTTGTTTGTCGTTCGTTGTTGTCTCTAAGTATTATATCGACATCTCATGCATTTGTCAATAGCTTTACACAAGAAAATAAAAGATTTTTCTAAGATTGATATAAGATTGATATAAGTTGTTGCTATCAAACGACTTACGTCGCCGAAAGCCCACTAGTATCGCTCTAAGTCTATACTGTACAACGACTTGTGGAAATATAGGGGTATATGGTTTTATCTTACAAAATCGAAGTCCCTTTCGCTCGGAAAAAAGCTATGGTGGTGCTGTTAAAATTCGGACCTTCCAAACCGGACTAAATAAATGTCCTACCCAATCTATTCTATTCGAGCCTTTTGTTTCTCTCGTCTTGTCTCTCCTTTCGCTCCTGCTCTCTTGCTTCCTTTCTTTTTTCAGCACCATAGGACTTGTAGCAGATCGCCGCTATTTCGGGATACTTCTCTCTCAGTCTCAACTTTCTCTCCCATTCATAGATACTTCCCACTGCTTTAAATTCGAAGTGATCCATAAGTTTCTCTCTATCCCCCTTAAACTCCGTCCATTTCTCCTCAAAATCTATTCTAAACTGCCTCGTGTTATCAAGGTTGTTCTCCCTGTAGCTACCCGACTCAAGATGATCTGGATTGACACAAAGCTTATTATCACACATATGTCTTATGAGAGGCGGATATTCGCCCTTATACTTATAATATGATAATCTATGAGGTATAATCCATTTCAGATCCTTATATCCCCTGTCTCCAATGTTTGCTGAAATTGATTTTCCATACCCACTCGGTGCTCCTATATTCCACTCCCAACATCCACACTCGGTGACGGTATAATTATCTGGATTTATTTTATGCTTAGATTTCTCTAAATACGGTTTCATCTCATTAATATCCTGCGTAACCCAATAGTTATACAAGCTACAGAATTCATACTGCCTCATGTGGAACCCTTCTCTCTCCAGCTCATCCCCCTCAGTATCGCACTCTTCAATCAAGGCCGTCTTAAAATAGTACTGGCCACTATTATAATCCTCCTGCATATCCTTGTTATAATGAACATTTCTCTCTAACTGCGAAAGATGATCTTCAACTCTCGCCCTAATTCTCACGCTGGACCCAATATACAGTCTGTCTACAGTCATAGAAGAATCTTTAGCAAAGGCAAAAATACCATAAACTCCCATTTGATCCCTAGAGCTGTCAATCTCAACCATCTTCTCTTTCATATAAGGGTAAGGCTTCAGCTTGCCTCTTTTAATAGCTTGAGGAAGCAACCGTTTAACTGAATCAACCTTCAACCCTAATTTCTTAGCAATTATTGGTGCCGGTATAGGACTTTTCTTTCTCATCTCTATTATCTGTTTCTCTTGTCTGACCGTGAGGTGGTCTCTCTTTGCTCTCTTCTTATTATCGGTTGACCCACTAGGTCTGCCGTTACGATCATTGGTAATAAGCTTCAAATTCTCAATTCTGTCATCAAATAGATCACCATTAATCGGCACAACTTTCTCGTTTTGACTATACATACCATAATTTACTACCCAAACCATTTCTCTAGCCTTACAAGACAACTTATTTTTGCTGTCTGGAAAGACAAAACTGAACAACATTCCATATTTACTCTTAGTTCCCCTTCTTTTACCAATTTTAGTTCTAGTGTCTCCTGAAATCATTTCATGAATACCAGTACATTTGGTATCTACTGTCTGCAATTTCCGTTGTTGTTTTTTGGTTAAGATATGACCAGACTCATTAACCTCAATATGCTCCAATATGTACTGGAGTTGATCATTTGTTAATTCTGTAATATGCACTCGTCGTTCCTCCTCGATAATTTGATATAAATACAACCCGACCTTTTATCTCATCGCATGAATACGATCAGATATAAACTATTCATCTGTGAGCAAATAGACCAGCATTTCATGGTAGTGTGGGGGACAAGGCTCAGTCCCAACTTCTGCAACTAGGCAGTAAATTCTTTTTTACAAAAGCCTCTGCTGACGCATTTTCTTAGGCACGGGTAATACCTAATTCTCAACTCCAGACAATTCAAAGAATTCTTTCTGCATTGCAGCTCGCCGGTCACACAACTGATCTCACTCGAACGCAGTGAGTTATTTATTTGCCGGACATGGTTCAGAAAGAGTTCCCCTCTCGAATAGTCACTATCTATAATATCCACAAGTAACAGTTTTACAATGATTTTTTGTTAATTTTTACCATTTTAGAATCTTTTATCCATCAAAACCACCGTTTCGTGTATATTATTAATAGGAGGTGTCACATGAAAAAAGATCCAGAAGAAGTTACAAACATAAAAACCGTCGTTGTTGCAAAAGCCACTGCTGATCTCTGTGATGAAATTCTCGATGATTTACAAGTTCCCGATCCACCTGACAAGTCAATAGGTTCCCTAATAAATGAAGATGATGAATCCAAATTATCGAGGAGGAACGACGAGTGAAGAATAAACAAGTACATGCTAGACATAATTTATATTCTCCTGTGCGAAGATTAGAAGATGGTGGCTTAGAATTAGCTAAAGCAGATTTTTCCCATAAAACCGAATCACCATATGCGGGAGTATTATCGGATGATTTTAGTATTGCATCTGAAATGCCCGTTAATGTTAATTTTTTCTATCAAGTTGAGCAATATAAGAACGAAAAGATAGTTTTTGCTGAAAAGGGTTTAGGGGAAATTATCAAAATTCATAATCATAAGCTATTACAACGAGAATATGCATTTGAGGCTTATAATCCCACGGAACTTAAAACTGTATTTAAGCCAATGGGTGGAAAACCGTGTGATATACCAGAAGATTTCAACTTTGGCATATTAAAAACTTATGTACCAACTAATTATATTGAAATATTTGCCGAAGCGAATTCCGTTCTATGTTCAGAGGGCAAATTCAATCCAACTCCAGTTCCCCTTGAGGAAGCCACCTTACTAGGTCGCCTTGATGGACGCATACAATCTATAGATAAAGATGAACTCAAGTTTATTCTGGGAGAAAACATTAAAATCGCCGTCGAGGAATCAAAAAGTCCCCTAAAGTTACGAACGGATGAATTGTCTGTAGATGGTAAGAATTCTATTATAATGACTGACCAAATTCAGTTAAGACCTATGAGATCAAGGCCAAAGCGATTTTCCGTAGGTTCCCTATATTACAATAGGGGTAAAAAGACATTTGAGTTTCACGACGGGAAAAAGTGGAGAACATTGGTAGCTGAGTAGCGAGGAGTTTACGTGCAAGTACCGGAAAATATGACAGAAGAAGAAACCGTTGAAATTATTCAGCGAGTTGTTGATCGCACAGCCCCTAAGTATACATTTTACGGGTATACAGTGGCTGATATGAAGCAGGAGGCATTTATTATTTGTATGGATGCATTGCCTCGTTATGACGGCGAAAGGCCGTTAGAGAATTTCCTAGCGGTCCATCTCTCTAATAGAATGAAAAATTTTGTAAGGGACAATCACTTTACCCAAAGTGACGACCCTGTGCGTATTAATATAACGCAACCGGCTCAACTTGATGAGTCTTATTATATGGAACATGATGATGATCAAATCAATTATGAGGATATTGATTACCGCGACATGGCAAAATTATTAGATAGTGAAATACCACCAGACATGCGGCTTGACTATTTAAAATTGATCAATGATGTTTATATGGCAAAACCACGGCGAGATGAGATTAAGGATTTTATTCAAAACATTTTAGAGGAACATGGATATTATGAAGAGGGGTAGAATATCTAAAGAAGAAGAGAAATTTATAGAATCAAATATGGGCATTATGTCCGTAGTTGAGATTTCTGAAGAATTAGATAGAGACCCAGATAGTGTCCAGCAATTTATTAAGCGGAAATTCAAGGTGGGGCTTTCTGATGAGGAAGAGGCGGCATATGATTTGGAGGAGCGACCCTATTGGTATGACCTAAAGCAGCAATTTACCGATGATGAGTTGGTAATGTTTAAATATCATTGGGCCAGAATCATTTCGCAATTTAAAGATGATGTAATACCCACCGAAGAATTGCAGGTGGTTGATTTAATTAAGCTTGATTTGCTAATGAACAGGTCTTTAAAGGCAAATAAGGAAAATTTAAATCAAATTGCGGCTTTTGAGGTTTTAGTTCAAGAAGAGAGGGCTAAAGATCCCGATCAGCAGGACAGAGATCATATTTTTAACTTAGAAAGACAGTGTGCTTCTCTAAAAGCGTCGATGGAGTCATTAAACCGTGATTATCGCGACCTTCAGGATAAAAAAAATAAGATGTTGAAGGAGATGAAGGCTACTAGGGAGCAAAGAGTTAAGAGATTAGAAGATAGTAAGCAATCTTTTACGGGCTGGTTAGCCTATCTTATCAGTAATCCCGAAATTACCAGAAAATATGGTGTTGAAATGGAAAAAATGAAGATTGCTATGATTAAAGAAAAAGAAAGATTGGGTGCGTATCATAAATATGAAGACGGACAGGTGGATCAACCTTTTTTAACACCGGATACAGTAAAGGAATAATATGAAAGCCATAATCTTTGGAGTGACCGGACAGGATGGGAGCCATCTAGCGGATTTACTGCTTGAAAAAAAATATACAGTTATTGGTGTATCGAGAAGATGCAGTGTGGATAATACTGGTAGGATAAAGCATCTACTAAATTCTGATAGATTTAATCTGGTACACGGTGATATCACCGATGTATTTAGTGTTATGAATATTTTAAGAGATAGCGAAGATGTAGATGAAATCTATAATCTCGCTGCACAGTCGCATGTGCAGGTATCTTTTAGTCAACCAGCCTTAACTTGGGATATTACTGGTAAAGGATGTTTAAATATCTTGCAAAGTATTGTAGATCTTAAGTTACATTCGAGATTTTACCAAGCTAGTTCGAGTGAGATGTTTGGGAAGAATTATGATGTAGACAGGTCTCAAAATAAATTTCAAGACGAAAACACAAAATTTTTACCACAATCTCCGTATGCTATTGCAAAATGTGCTGCTCACTATATGACGAGGTTATTTAGGGAGGCTTATGGCGTCCATGCAAGTGCCGGAATTTTATTTAATCATGAAGGTCCGCGTAGAGGCAAAACATTTGTAACAAGAAAAATTACACACTGGATGGGTGAATACAGCAAATGGTTGAAGTTTAATGGAATCAAACATAAAGACATAAGTAATAAATGTAAGAATGGAGATGATATTTATGCTTCCGGATTGGCCGGATCTTTTCCCAAGCTACGTTTAGGAAATCTTGAAGCATTCCGAGATTGGGGATATGCAGGAGATTATGTGGAAGCAATGCGGATGATGTTGCAGCAAGATAATCCAGACGATTATGTTATTTGCACCGGAGAGACACATACAATTAGGGAATTTTTAGATGTGGCATTTTCTCATATTGGTATTTTTGATTGGACTAATTTTGTTGTGATTGATCCTGAATTTTATAGACCAGCAGAGGTTGATTATCTAAAGGGTGATGCTACTAAAGCAAATACTGTTTTAAACTGGAAGCCTCAAACTTCATTCAGTAAATTAATTAAAATGATGGTAGATAGTGATGTAGGTAATGAAAATATTTAAGGTTTATATGTACTTAGGCTTAGTTTTAAGTAGATTAAAAAAATATAAATTGGATGAATATGCTTATGAAAATCCAATAATTTTTGTTCCCGCTAATGATCCAGATGACGCATGTCATCAAGCATACATTGGATTATCAGAAAAAATTATCAAACAAGGTCTCTATAAAACAAATGGATATTATGATGTAAATATTTTAGAATTTACTAAAGATATTTTAAATGACATAAGTATTATGCGTGTAGGTGTAGCTAATGAGAAGAAATTATGACGACCCACTTTATAAAGAATGGAGACAACGAGTAAGAAAAAGAGATAAATATAAGTGCCAAATGCCTTCTTGCTCCAAGACTAAACAATTACAAGTACATCATATTAAAAAATGGTCGTCAGCTTCCAATCTTAGGTATGATATAGATAATGGTATTACTTTGTGTAAGTGGTGTCATAAAAATATTACTAAATATGAAGAAATATATGAGTCATTGTTTACAGATATAGTGAGATCAAAAAATCATGAGTAAAAAATATCCTAAAGCACCAGATTATTATGTTATTAAAGATACTAGAGAACAAAACGGTTATTTTTTTAGTAAATTCAATAAATGTGCAGGTATGGTCACGCAGAAGTTAGACACTGGTGATTATACTATTGAGGGTATGGAAGATAAGATTTGTGTGGAACGAAAAGCTTCTGTTGAAGAAATCGCTATAAATCTTGGTAAACAAAAGCACGCATTTATGAATGAAATTGAAAGAATGAAGGAATTTCCTCATAGATTCATAATTTTAGAATTTAGCTTAGATGACTTACTTAAATTTCCAGATGAAACTAGGATACCTGCAGATAAAATTAAGTCTGTGAGAATAACTGGAAAATACATTTTAAGATGTTTAATGGAATTCCAAGTATATGATAAAATACATGTTGTATTTGCGGATAATAAATACAATGCGTTTTTGTATATAAGTAGCCTCTTTAAGAGGATAAATGAACTATATACTATTGGGAGGCAAAAATAATGGATGATATCGTGAATGATATACATAACTATTGTGTTAATGTAAAGACGCGGGAAATATATTTAAATCCCTATATCAGTTCTAACGAGGATGATCCAGGGGTTGATTATCGTATGTCATCACAATTCATTAAGAATATAACCCATTTAGATGCGATTAACAATAAACCTATTCTAATTCATATGTATGCGATAGGTGGAGATTGGGGAGCAGGAATGGCTATATATGATGCCATCTCAGCTTGTAATTCTTATATAACTATTATTGGTTATTCTCAAGCGGAATCTATGAGTAGTATTATATTGCAATCTGCAGATTTTAGAGTAATGACTCCATATTCCTACTTTATGTTGCATTATGGTTCCAGTGCCTATGAGGGTCATTATTTAAACATGCAGGCAAATGCTAAGTTTGATAAAAGGTGTTGTGATATTATGGTGGATATTTATTCAAAATATCTTCTTAAATCTAAATTTTTCAAAGAAAGCTATGAAGATGCAACACAGGAAAAAGCTAAAAATTATATTTTAAGAAAAATGAAAAACGGTGACTGGTATCTAAATGCACACGAGTGTTTGTATTATGGGTTTTGTGATTCTGTATTAGGTGACAAAAAAGCTAAGGACATTACAAGTTTAAGAAATGGTTGAATCAAATTTAAAAATTATTAATGAAGCTTGGTTGAATATAGATGTTGATGAAGATCAAATCTTTAATCCAATGTCTCTCATATCATTCAATGAAGATGATTTTCATCTGAAACTATCTTGGTTGATGACAAAACCAGAATATTTTTCTTTCTTGTGCAAACAAGTATTCAATATTACTATATTGCCGACTCAAGCATTGATTTTACATGAAATGTGGAATCGTAAGTTTCCTATGTTGATTGCTAGTCGTGGGTTTGGTAAATCCTTTACTCTTTCTCTCTATTCTATGATGAGGGCTTTACTTCTACCTGAACGAAAAGTTGTAGTTGTTGGTGCTGCTTTTCGACAGTCAAAGGTTCTTTTTGAGTATATGGAAACAATTTGGAATAATGCACCTGTTTTAAGGAGTATGTGTGATGAGAATTCTGGACCACGTAGAGATGTGGACCGTTGCGTTATGCGGATTAATAAATCTCGCATTACTTGTTTACCTTTGGGGGACGGACAGAAAATCAGGGGTCAAAGAGCTAACGATATTATCTCTGACGAGTTTGCTTCCATACCTCGTGATATTTTTGAAACCGTTGTGGCAGGTTTTGCTGCGGTAAGTTCAGATCCTATTGAAAATGTAAAAAGATTAGCTTCTGAAAAGAAAGCTAAGTCACTTGGTGTTGAAATTATTAAAAATAATGATGACATTGTAGCAAATAAAGATAATCAAATTATATTATCCGGTACTGCATATTATGATTTTAATCATTTTGCTACATATTGGAAAAAGTGGAAGTCAATTATAAAAAGCGGAGGTAGACATAATAAGCTTAGAGATATCTTTGGTGGAGAAGATGTTCCAGACAGCTTTGATTGGACTCAGTATTCTATTGTGAGAATACCATATGAGCTTTTGCCGGAAGGGTTTATGGATGCCGCACAGGTCGCTAGATCGAAAGCAACAGTTCATGCTGGTATTTATCAAATGGAGTTCGGAGCGTGCTTTACGCGGGATTCTCAAGGCTTCTTTAAGCGTACATTGATTGAGTCGTGTGTTGCTAATGATCAAGAACCAATTAAAGATAGTCAAGGTAATGAAATAGTTTTTGAGGCTAAATTAATGGGTGACCGTGATAAAAAATATGTATTTGGTGTTGACCCTGCTTCTGAAGTAGATAATTTTAGTATAGTTGTTCTCGAATTAAATCATGATCATAGAAGAATTGTACATTGTTGGACTACTACTAGATCTGAGCATAAGGAAAAAGTTAAAAAAGGTTTTTCTTCCGAAACAGATTTTTATGCTTATTGTGCTCGTAAGATTCGTGATCTTATGAAATTGTTTCCATGTGTTCATATTGCTATGGATGCACAAGGTGGTGGTATCGCTGTTATGGAGTCATTGCATGATAAAGATAAGATTCAACATGATGAGGTTGCTATTTGGCCGGTTATTGATGACGATAAACCAAAAGATACTGATGATGAGCGTGGGTTGCATATTTTAGAAATGTGTCAATTTGCTAGATATGAATGGTTAGCTGAAGCAAATCATGGATTAAGAAAAGACTTTGAAGATAAGGCAATTATTTTTCCCAGATTTGATGCAATTACAGTTGGATTGTCAAATGCTGAAGATGGATTAAAAGGAAGGATGTACGATACTCTTGAAGAATGTGTTATGGAGATTGAAGAGCTTAAAGATGAGCTTGCTATGATACAGATAACACAGACCGCTAATGGTAGAGATAGATGGGATACACCTGAAGTTGTTATTGGTGCTGGAAAGAAAAGTAAAATGAGGAAAGACCGTTATTCTTCATTAATTATGTCTAATATGGCTGCTAGAACAATATTGAGAACTCCTACGGCTCAGGCTTATCAGTTCTATGGAGGCTTCGCCACAATAATCGATGATGATAATAAACCAAAAGGTGATATGTATACTGGTCCGAGTTGGTTTGTGGATAGTATGAAAGATATTTTGTGAATTGTGTATAATTAAGGTAGTTGGATTAACAATCCAATTATACCTTTTTCAATTGAATTGCGGAGAATAAAATGAGCAACAAAGATTCTATCATTACCTGGGAAGATGGAGATGCATCAAGTAAGTCTCGTGCTATGGAGCGATTTGCAGATTCTATAGATGCTTATGAAGGAATTTCTAAAGCAAACCATAGAACATTTTTGGATATTGAAGCTAATAGGTCTGTCAGACCATCTTTTGATAAAAATGATTATTATGCTTTTCGTAGTAATGAGCAAGTCCCAACAAAACAAAAACATGCAATTAAAATGTGTATGGAGGCTTATGACAAGGTTGGTATTATTAGAAATATTATTGATTTAATGGGAGATTTCGGTAGTCAAGGTATCAATATTGTCCACGAAAACAAGAGTGTCGAAAAATTTTATAAACAATGGTTCAATAAAGTTGATGGTAAAGAAAGGTCTGAAAGATTTTTAAATAACCTTTATAGAACTGGAAATGTATTTGTTTACCGCAGTGACGCAAAAATTAGCCAAGATATTGTAAAATACATAAGATCTATGGGTAGTGATATAACGGTTAAGCTACCATCTATTAAGGAGGATGTTGTTCCTTGGAGATATAATTTTTTTAATCCACTAACTATTAATATTAAGGATGGTAATTTAAATCTATTTTTGGGTAGAAAAAAATTTGAAATATCAAATAAGTCTTTTCTGGACAATTTTCAGAAAGATAATATTCCAGCCAAAATTTTAGAAACATTACCTCCTGATATTAAAAATAAGATTAAAAATGGTGAAAGGTCAATTAGTTTAGATGAAAACAAACTCAGTGTTTACTATTATAAAAAAGATGATTGGCAACAATGGGCTAATCCTCTCACGTATGCGATTCTTGATGACATCATTATGCTCGAAAAGATGCGGTTGGCAGATTTATCTGCTCTTGATGGTGCTATTAGTAATATTAGATTATGGACGCTTGGAAGCCTTGACCACAAAATTTTACCAACAAGAGATGGTGTTAATAAGCTCAGAAATATTTTAGCCAGTAATGTTGGTGGTGGAACAATGGAATTAGTCTGGGGTCCAGACTTAAAATATACTGAATCTAACAGTCAAGTTTATAAATTCTTAGGTTCTGAAAAATATCAATCAGTTCTTAATAGTATTTATGCGGGATTAGGTGTTCCTCCTACCTTGACGGGTATGGCATCTAATGGTGGTGGATTTACAAACAACTTTATATCTCTTAAAACATTGGTCGAGCGATTACAATATGGTAGAGATCAATTAACTAAGTTCTGGGCAAAAGAGTTAGAATTAGTTCGTAGGGCTATGGGTTTCAGGAAGCCCGCTCATATTATCTATGACCAAATGAGTTTATCAGATGAAGCAGCAGAGAAAAACTTATTAATTCAATTAGCTGACAGGTCTATCATTAGTCATGAGACTATCCTTGATAGATTTAAAGAAATACCTGCTGTTGAAAAAGTTAGACTCAACAGAGAGAATAAAGATAGGGACAAAGATAAACTTCCAGATAAAGTTGGTCCGTTCCATCCTCCTACTGAAAACGATGATTTATCAGAAAATGAAAATGGTAGACCTAAATTTAGTAAGGATGAAGAGCCACGAAAGAAAAGGGTTGAAAAACCTAAAAACACTCCTGGCGTTGCTGATCTTATTGTTTGGGCTAATAAATCATTTGATTTAATATCTGATGTCACAAACAAGGCGTTTTTATCTGTGTCTAATAAGAAAAATATGAGACAGTTAACAAAGGCAGAAGTTGGTTCTTTAGAAACCCTTAAGGTAGATATATTAACAAATTTACCAGTTATGCATGAAAATGTAGATGCAAACTATATTAGTGAGATTGTTAAATCAAGCAAAAAGACCCCAAAGGAGTTTAAAATAATCATGGAAAACAAGGATATAAACATCTTAAATATGTCTATGGATGAGTATAAAAAACAGGTGGTAGCAAGTTACACAGAATATGTTTTAGGTAGTTAAAACCCGTTTTATCTATGTTTTAATGTATCTCGTGTATAATTTAATACGAGGTGAAAATTATGAATAAAATACAAATTTTTCAAAAAGAAATTGAAGATGGTATTTCTGATCAGGTTCAGAGTACTGCTTCAGTTGCTTATTTATCTCCCTTCACTGTCAAAGCAGAAGAATTTACTTCTGAAGTAGAAAAAAGTGAGATAGAAAAACTTTTAGCCGATAATAATAAACAACACGATCTTTATTACTTAGAATCAGTGTTAGTCTCTACTAATTGGAATAGAAATGATGATGTATTTTTAGCAGATGTCACATGGGCTGCGAGAAATACGCCAGAAGACAAACCATTTAATTTTATGCATGATGAAAATGATATCATTGGGCATATTATAGGTAGTTATGTTACTGATACTGAAGGAAATAGAATTTCCGACGATCAAGAAGAAACTCCTGCAAATTTTGATATTATTACTCGTGCCGTTCTTTATAACAGTTGGATGAATGAAGAAAATAGAGAGCGAATGGATAGTATCATTGCAGAAATCGATGAAGATAAGTGGTTTGTTTCTATGGAGTGTTTATTTGCTGGTTTCGACTATGCAGTTATTGACAAGACTGGTAGTCAGAAATTAGTAACCAGGAGTGATGATTCATCTTTCTTAACTAAGCATTTACGTGCTTATGGTGGAACTGGTGAATATGAAGGTTATAAAGTTGGACGTGCTTTACGTGATATTTCTTTTTCTGGGAAAGGATTGGTGTCAAATCCAGCAAATCCTAGAAGTATAATTTTAAACTCTAAAAGTATCGCTTTTAGTGTTGATGGGTTTTCAACGATGAAGGAGACAAATATGTCTGAATCTCAGGTTCAAGAGGAGCAAGTGGTTGAAGAACCAGTTGTTGCTGAAGAACTAACTGAAGAGGTTGTTGAAACAGTAGAAGCTGATGCGGTTACAGATAATTCTACGGAAGCTATTGAAGTAGCTGAAGAAGTGTCTGAAACTGTTGCGGAAGATACTGATGATACAACAGCAAAGCATTATGAAGATGATGATGAAAAGAAAAAGAAGAAAGAAGATGAAGCTAAGGCTTCTTTAGAAGAAGCTTTAAAATCTGCTGAAGCAAAGATTGCTGCATTAGAAGCGGTTGTTGCTAAATCAGCTCAGGATTTGAAACAAGCTGAATCTGAAATGTATGATATGAAGAAAAAGCAAAAAGAAGAAAAGAGAAAAGCTGCTTTAATCGAAGCTGGTGTTTCAGCGGATGAATTAGATGCTACTCTTGCTTCTTTTGGTGCTCTTGACGACGAAGCATTTGATGCTGTAGTCAATCTTTATGCTCGCAAAAGTGTTGTAGCGACTGATGTTAAAGAAGAAGCTACAGAACAAGCAGAAGCAGAAGCAACTGAAATTTTCGATGAAGTCGAGACATCAGAAGCGACTCTGGTAGAAGCTGAAACAGAAGAAGTAGATGAAATAGCAGCAACACGAGCAAGTATTGCTGATTACATCTCAAATTCAATTCTTAGTAAGTAAATCCTTTTTTCTATAGGAGAAAACAAATGGCTCTTAAAGCAGACAGAAGTGTAGAGGCTACTGATATTAGCTTTTTCTACAATGCTGGTACGGCAACCCGTGGTGGTGTAGCTGTACTGGAAAATAATACTGCATCTGGTGCAGCAATGGACCAAGGTGCTAACTTATGTGCTTATGCAACCGCAGCATCAACAGATATTCCAGTTGGTATTCTGTTGAATGATGTTGTTAACAAAGATTTAACGAGAACTCATTTAAATCAGCACAAAGACGAAGTTCAAAAGGGTGGCAAGGTTACCATTATGACTCGTGGTACTGTTGTTACTAGTAACATTACTGGTACTCCATCTCCAGGTAAGCTTGCTTATGCTGATAGTGCAAGTGCTGGTAATATTACTGTAGAACCAGTAGCACCAGCGAATTCTGGATCTTTATGTGTAGGTCGATGGGCTTCTTATAAAGACTCTGATGGCTATGCTAAATTACACGTCAATCTTCCACTCAACAACGGTGCATAATCGCCCATAACCAATAGGAGAATTTAATATGTCATTTACTGAAAGACCAAGTGATGAATTTATTTCATTGCTTCGTAAAGCTGGCGATAGTGACCAAAATGTAGCTATTGCCGCACAACGAGAATTTGCTAAAGCTTTGGAGCTGCCTCTTCGTAAGGGAGTTTTGGCTGGTGATATTCTTGGTAATATTTTCGAAGTAACCACGGTAGAAGCCGGTGGAACAACTGAGTATCCACTCGACCTTATCTCTCCTGGACTTGAAGGTGAGCATATTGCTTACACTAATCCAGGTAATGGTAGAGTTCCTGAGCGTAGCGTAGAAGGTGACTATGTTGCGATTCCAACTTACAGTATCACAAGTTCTATCGACTTCTTGCTTCGATATGCTCGTGAAGCTCGTTGGGATATCGCTGCTCGTGCTATGCAGGTTATGGAAGCTGGCTTTACCAAGAAGATGAATGATGACGGCTGGCATACCATCCTCGCGGCTGGTGTTGACAGAAATATCCTCGTCTATGATGGTGATGCTACTGCGGGTATGTTCTCTAAGAGACTTGTTTCTCTTATGCAGACCGTTATGCGTCGTAATGCTGGTGGTAACACTGGTTCTGCGGGTCGTGGTCGTTTGACAGACCTGTATGTTTCTCCAGAAGCTCTGGAAGATATCCGTAACTGGGGTCTTGATCAGATTGATGAAGTTACTCGACGCGAAATCTACAGTGCTTCTGAAGATGGTGCTCCAATTACCCGTGTATTTGGTGTTAACCTGCATGATCTCGATGAACTTGGCGAAGGTCAAGAATATCAGACATTCTTCACAGGTAGCTTAAGTGGTGCTGTTCAGGCTGCTGACCTCGAATTGGTTGTTGGTTTGGATCAGTCATCTAATGATAGCTTTGTAATGCCTGTTCGTCAGACTCTTGAAGTCTTTGAAGATCCTACTCTTCATAGACAGCAGAGAGCTGGATTCTACGGTTGGGCTGAAATTGGATTTGGTGTCCTTGATAACCGTCGAGTTATCCTTGGCTCCTTCTAATATTGCCAAATTGGTGAGTATAATAAGTCATCCTCGTACTTTGCGGGGATGGCTTTTTTTTGTGTATAATATGGTATAAATTCTTTATTTCAAGGAAATTCCTATGAGGAGAAGATAATGGCTGCTCTTTCAGATTATTTAGAATCTGGTTTACTTCACCATGTTTTTAGAGGTGAAACTTTTGCTAAACCAACAAATATTTCAATAGCATTGACTAGTGGTGTTCCAAGTGATGATCAAACGGGAACTACTATTTTAGAAGTAGCATCTGGAGATGGTACAACACTTAGTGGTTATTCAAGAGTTAGTTTAGGTGACCCAAACAGTGTTGGGAATTCTAAATGGAGCTATACTACTGCAGATAATACTGCTGGTAGTGGAATTATTAAAAATGCAGTTGATATTACATTTAGTCAAGCGACATTAGACTGGGGTAGGATATCTGGTGTGGTTGTACTTGATTCTGCAATCCACGCTACACATCCAACTGATGACCCTGGTAATGTTTTAATGCACGCAACACTTGATAATGCAAGAAATATTTATATAGGTGATAGTGTTAAATTTGCTGCAGGCACACTTCAAATCTCCTTGGATTGACAATTATATTTCCTAAACCAACTAAGGATTAGATAAATGATTTTAAGTAAACAGGAGTTCATTAACTCCCTTACTGATTATCTTCCAGATAATGCTAATCAAGAGATTTCTCCGTTAGATCTTAGAACAGTTATAACAAACTTAGCTGATTCTATTCATTTAATGACCGTATCAAGTCATATTGATGCCGCCAATATGGGGACAAAATCCACTCGGACTTCTATTTTTGGACAAGAAGCCCTTGGCAAACTTGATTTAGTTGGTAGATCTACTTCGGATAATTCTGTATTTGGTTATAATGCCTTAAATGGTAATTATGAGGGAACTCATAATACAGCTATTGGTTCTCAATCAATCAGTTGTAATGTTTATGGAGATCATAATGTTGGTGTTGGAGTTAGTGCTTTAGGAGGGAATACTACAGGCTCTGGTAATATAGGTATTGGTAACTACACCTTACGTAGAAACAGAACTGGTAGTTTTAATATCGCTATAGGTCATGCTGCTGGTAACTACATTGGTGCAACTGACAGTTATAAGTTTTATCTTGGTGCTATTCCAGTAGAACAAGATGATAATTGTCTTATTGAAGATGGTGTAACATCACTTACTCCATTGATGTATGGTAATTTAGAAGATAACTTATTAGCTATAAACACAAAATCCTTACATACTTTCGGAACTTTACAAGTTGCCGGAGATGCCTCTCCATCTGATAATGCTTCTACAAACTTAGGTCATGGTTCTAAACACTGGAAAATGGCTTATATTTCCAGTGGAATCTCTTACCCTAACTCTGGCACTTTTACAATTTATAGTAATGCACCTAAAAATTCTAATCCCATACAATATCCTGAACTATATAATCAATATAATCTTACTGCTAGACAACATTTCGACGGTAATGGAAATATTGGATTTGGTACTAATGCCCCGTCCGGTGATCACGGTTTAATTACTGTGGCTGGAAGTGTAGTACCGTCTGAAAGTGGTATTTTTGCTTTAGGCCATCCTTCATTGACTTGGGATGCATATCTTAATGATGTAGTTATTAGTGGTCAGTTAAAAGCAAATAACACTGTATATAATGAAATTGGTGAATGTATATATGAATGTAAGACATTACATTTAGGATCAAGCGGGTTATGTGATGAAGGTGATGGATTTCACGACAGTTCTATTTGTGGTTATTTAAGTGATGCTGGACTTGAAGGTGCTGGGTTTGAAATACATGCTAGCGGTGAGGATTATGTTCGTGATTATAGGTTAATTTATAAGCAACCAGATGTTTCAATAGATCCAGATGTATTATCTGTTGACGATGCATTTAGTAGATCTCATTTTGAATCGAACATTAGCTTAAAAATTGCAGATGGTAATCATTTAAAAACTCAAAGGGTATTAGGTAATGATAAGGCCAGCATTGTTACTGAAAGCGGATATAACGGATTATTCATTATTGATAATGAAAGTTTACCGCTTACCTCTGGGTCATATATGACATTTGGTCAGGTGCATCATGCTTCTGGAGATTATGTTGGTAAAGGAAATGTTTCATTCTTTGGTGCCTCTGGTGATAACACATATGATTTAGTAATCGCTAGTGTCGATTCTGGTTCTTTGAATAATACCTCCTTATCTAATGCTGTGCGTGTTGGTTTAGATTTCACTACTGCTGTTGCAGATACTAACAGATCCAGATTTAGTTTAAGGCAATATAATTTTGGTCATCCTGATTATGATAGATTTGTAATTAGCTCTGAAGGTGGAGAATATAGAGAACACGATCATACCAAAGTATTTGAACCAATAACTATTGCTAAGTCTGGTATGTATGTTGGCATTTCTAATTATGAAAGAACAGAAGGTTCTGCTCCAGAAATGCCTCAAGCAAATCTACATATTCAAGGTACTAATACTGGTCCGTTCGCGGGTAATACTGTTGTTAGAATTGGTACTCGTACTGGTGATCTAACTAAAGATAGTATTTTTGAGTTAACTGGAAATGGTGCTGAGGGTGCTTCTGGTTTACGTGTTTCTTATGATACTTCTACAGATTACATTGATTTTTCAACAATTGCTACAGACTCTAATCACTTTGCTACTACAAGTGGTTTTATGTCTGTCACGAATAATAATTATGTTGGTATTGGTTCGACTATAGTTGGAACCACTAGAAAATTTACACCAATTGAGCCGTTAACGATTAATCATTTTGATGCTGGTGCTAGTGGCACAATTGCCATGAAAGAGCAAGAGAAAAAACCAACAAATACTGCTGACTATGGAAAAATTTATGTAAAACCGAAAGTAGCCGCAAGCCAAACACAAGCTTTATATTTTCTAGATGATGGTGGCAATGAGTTTAATATTGTAACCAACATTCTTGATATTGATAATACTATGCTTGTATGGGCAGATGTTCATAATAATACATTTGCTGGTTCTGAAAGTCCTGCAAATTTACCTGTGCTTGGTACTAACACCGTTGATAATACTGTTTTTGGTTCAAACTCTTTAAATAGTATAGTTAACCTGTCATATACTGCTTCTGGTAATACCGTATTTGGTGCCAGATCATTAAATAAATTAACCGATGGTGATTTAAATACTATTGTAGGTAACGATAACCTGCGATATAAATCTGGTGATATGAGCAACAATGTTATCGTTGGTCAGCACAACCTCGATAGTGGTAACAGCTCTTCTTATAACAATATTATTATTGGTAATAATAATTTCAATAGTATTGATACTGCAGCAGAGAATTCAATTATTATTGGTAATAGTGTAGCGACAAATGCAGTTGATTGGTCTGATAAGTTATTAATTGGTTATGGTGCTGATCCATTAGTTTCAGGTCAATTGACGGGTTCTAAATATCTGGCTATTTCTGAAGCAGATTTTTATGTGACTAATGGCAATGTTAGTATTGAAGATACCAGTAAATCTATTGAATACAATATCATCCCTAAAATGGAAACTGTTAATGGAGACGATGTTTCATATATTGATACGCATATTAAAGATACCTTTAATAGTAGTGTAGCGAGTGGTGTCCATAGATTAGTATTTACAACATCTAATGACACAAATGGAGTTTTAGTAGAAAATGACTTCAGAAAAGGTGCTATGCCTGCTAGTCCAGTTCCAACATATGTTTCTACTTCAAATCCTACAGTGACTATTAATGGAGATATAAATGTTAGGGGTCAAATTAATTATGCTGATGGAACTTCTAATAGTTCATCTTTTGGTGCATCTTTATTAGCTGGTGATGGTTTATCATCAACAACTGTTTTATCTGACAAAACATTTAATTTAGATATTTTAGAATTACAAAAAGCTTCTTCTGCATCTGTCAATACATTAAATTCAAATAGTTATATTGCTATTCATATTGAAGATGGTGCAGCACTTGGTGGTGATGTTTTAGGTAAAATGTCATTTGCTGAACTCACTTCTTTTCTTGGTAGTGGTTATGCTTCTGTCGTGGATAATGAGAATCACTTTTTCGCTCCTCCGCAAGATGAGAAAAACATTAGCCAAGTCGATAATAGTGAAAGTATATTTATTGGTCCTGGAGTTGGTTATTTAGCCAGTGGTTGGAAGCACTCTGTTATGATTGGCACAAATGCTGGTTATGGTGCCTCTACCAATAATGCTGATTTGTCTATAGATACAGCTTCTACTTTCATTGGTTATAATGCTGGACGAGAAGCAGATAATATTTCCAATAGTTTATTTATTGGCACAAATGCGGGTAATTATGCTAAAGAAGCTATTGGGTCAATATTTATAGGGCAAAATGCTGGTTCTTACTCTGAAACCAGTGAGTCTATTGGTATTGGTAAAAATGCTTTAAGAGGTTCTGTTGATGGTAACGATGCTGGTGTCGGTAACATTGAGATTGTAGCAAATCTGCAAGACAACCAAAGGCTATTATACAATAAAGGCACATATTCCAATCTTCTTAATATCCAAAATACAATTGCTGGTGATACATCTATAAGAAGAATTTCTATCGGAGATACTGTCATTGGTCCTGATGCTGTGCTTTCTGTAAGAAAAGACAACACAATTACTGGACACTCCACTACAGATTATATTCAAACTTGGTGGTATAATGATGCTAAAGTTGCTCAAATAGACTGTAGCGGCAATTTTGAAAGTCTTGATTATCCTCAAGTCATAGAGGGATTTACCACCACTCAAATTTTAGGACCAACTCAATATACTGCACCAGTTAGTGGTAAGATTGTAAAAAGAAATTCTGATTTCTCAACTGGTGGTGAAGCTTGGGTTGTAAATAGAGATTCTACTTTAGCTATTGATAAAGATTCATTTGTTGTAGCCCATCTGGTTAATGGTGAATATCGACCTATACACGTTGCTTGTTCTGGTTCATAAAAAAAATAAGGACGAATTATGCCAACTGTTACCGGGGTTTATTATCTCAGGCCAATCTCTACTATCACCTCTGATATGGATAATTGTCCATTTAGTGATATTGATGATAACATATTTAAAGGATTGAATGCTCATAGTGCGACTGCAGATACAAATGAATATTGTTTGAATGCTGGTGAAAATTCTGCATTCACCAGTGGAGTTCATAGGGTTAGTGATATTCCAGCTAATCCAGGGGCGGTTGTTAGTGGTGTCACACTTTGGTCTTATTCTTCAGGTATTCCTACTGGTGAGGAAACTGATAGTATTTTTAAAGGTGGTGGTGGTGGGGTAGACCATTTAGTCTCAGGAAGTGTAAAGTTAGATAATCAGTGGTATCATGATGCATATGGTCCCGCTATGGCTACATCTGGTGGTCATGATGGTGCTTGGGCTGCATATAAGTTTCCTCAATATGAAGGTTCTGGATTAAGAGATTCTGCCGTTTCTAATATGGCAATAAACTTAGTTGCTCCACCCCAACTTGAAGATGATGAGTTTCGAATATATGCTGCGTATTTAGAAGTTACTTGGACTCAAGAAGTTCCATTTAATCATTGCTCGTGTCATTGCCCTGATAGAGTTGCTGCTTTATTGCCTAATTTTGATGGTACTACTACTCATAGTTCTACTACAGGGGGAGGGGGTGTTGATGATACTGATTTCGTCATAGTTGGTGGACCATCTCATCGATATGCTGCGATGAATAATGGTGTATTGACTCCCGATGATAGTGATTATATTCGGCGGGAATTAGATCAAGGTTATAAACCAGAGGTTGTAACAGCATTCTTTGGTTTTGAAGATATGCCTGCTGATTTTGATGTATTGACTTCTGGATCTTTAAGGATTAGAGATAGATTAGCAGAGGATCTTAATTCTGATGGTGTAAAATATCAGTTTTTTCATATGGATGAAATGACTCCTTTAACGAATGAGATCATACACTCAGGCCAGAATCCTCCTGGTGATACAGATATTTTTAGTAGTTTTACTGATAGATTAATTAATTTCAATTTAACTGGAAAGACTGACAAAACCTCTTGGGATAATGCATTACTTAAAGTCACCCATTTTGAGCCTGCTGGATCAGACGGTAATGATAGAGAATACCAAATCTCCGAAATGGAACTGGTAGTAGGCTATGAACGTCAACCAATTTTTGATACATTTCCCTTATCATCTGGTGCTTGTTGTTCTTATACTGCCAAATTCGACGATGATTTGGTTACTCCTTGTGCTGATTCATTAGCAGTTCATCCAATTCTTACAGAGACCAATACGGCAAGTGGTTTAAAAATTGCAAATAGTTTACCTGTTGCCAGCATTAATGATCATATTGCTACTAACGGTTCTGGTAACAGAGTTGTATTCTCTCGGCATTTAACAAATTCAACCTCCGATTGGCCCAGTGGCACTTACGCACAAGTATTTCAAGAAAATGCTTCTTCTTGGGATATACTTGGAACGCCTATAAATAGTGGTTCTTATTTAACAGAGACATTAACTGATCACTTAAAAATTGTATCTGTTGATATGAATACAAGTGGTAATATGTTTGCGGTTTGCTGGAAAGACAATCAATATATAGACTGTGATGGTTGTGATGAGACACCCATACCTTTAAATGATGATTATCATATTGGTGTTTATTATTGGTCTGACGCAGATTCCAACTGGAAAAGACGAGGTAATTATATAACTTCACCTATGAGTGCTTATATCTATGCTAATGGAAATGCGGAATTAATTAGACATCCAGGGTCTTTTGGTGATCAAATCAAAATTACTTCATCGGCTGATCGCATATTTATAAAAAATAGTCCAGCAGATCCTAATAGTCAGCAAAGTGTAGAAGCCTATGATTGGGATGGTACTCAGTGGAATCATTACAATACAGCAGAAGTTGGTAGATTAGATTATAGCGATAGATATACTGATGGTATTTTTGATGTGCCTTTATTTGAATATCCTGTCGCTGCATCTGGTGATAATTGTCCAGCTCCTACGCCAAGTAGTATTTATAGTTATACATTACCTTTTAAAAGTATTATAACTGGTAATCCAGATCCAGCTAATGATTATCAGCCTATACGATCTAATTTTGCAACCGATGTTTCCATTGATTCAAATGATAAATATAGGATTATTGGTCATGGAAATGCCTACATCCATACGACAAATGATGGTGTTATCAAATTGTTCAAAAAAATTGATTCTTTTGATATTGTAGTTCAAAGTTTTTTCGGAGAATTGGTATATAAAGACTCAAATAACAGTGATTTTTTTGGAGCTACAGGGGGTGCCAAATTTGGTTTTTCTGCTGATCTATCATCTCATGGTAAATTTATTGTAGGAGGTGCTCCTGGTTATAATAGTGATAGAGGATATGTAAAAATACACTACCAAACATCTACAGACGGGTTAGGTGAAAGTTGGTCACTACTTGGTCAAGAAATTATTGGCAACTATTCTTATTCTGCTGGGCAATTTGGATTCGATGTTGCTATAGCTAATGGTCAATATAGTAACCATTCACTTGTTTCTTATAATCCAGTTGTAGTTATTGGTGCTCCATATGTTGATCAAGCTGGTATAGATGCGGGAATGATAGCAATTTATAGGTATAAAGATAAAACAACATCTACAGATACTTGGGAATTAGTGCAAGAAATCCAAGGCCCAGTGGCTAATGGTGGATTTGGATATTCAGTTGCTATAGACAATAAAGGTGAAACTATAGTTGTCGGTATGCCTCATACTACAGAAAAAGGTCGTGTTTATATTTATAAATATAATTCTACTACAGATCAATATGAAATTAAAAAATCAATTTTACAAGACTCCAGTTTTATTGAAGGTGAGGCCGAGGCAGATTCTTTTGGATTTTCCGTAGATATTAATGGTAATGATGGGAATTATGTCATAGCTGGAGCACCTAATTATGGTGGTGGAATTGTTGCTCAAAGTAATCGTGGGTATGTTAAATCATATAGATACAAAGATAATAAATGGGTAACTGTACAGTCTATTCTTGATTCTGCTAAAAGTGACATTTTTATCGGTGGTCATCAAAATGCAAGATTGGGATATACAACAGCTATCTCAGATGATGGTAATAGAATTGCATTTAGTGCTTTTAATGCCAGTGATGCAAAAAGTTTTGTTCAGATATTTGATTTAATACAACCAGATACATCCTTGCCAAAATGGTATTATCCAGTTAATATAGCTGGTACAAATTCTCCAATTATTTCTGATGGAACAAGTAGTTATGGAAGTAATATATCTTTAGGATCAGACAAAATAATTATTAGCTCTAATGAGTTGGGTATTGATATTTTAGATTTAGTAAGAACTGATTCTACTACCATTGTATTAGCAAATCCTCATTTACATGGCCCTTATGCGGATGTTTTTAATAGTTCGGTGGATATTAAATTATCCAATACTTCTAAAAAGAAAGCTAAAACTGCTTATTGTTTAGCGTTACGTAAACAGGGTTTTGATTCTGTGGGAACAAAATATTCATTTTTTGCACCAGGTCAGAAATGGTTTTTAGATCCAGATTTATCAATTAACTATCCAGATGGTGTGTATAAGTGTATTGGTCCTACACTAGGGGTTTCTGAGTTTGAAGATGGTTGGGCTGAAATTTCTAATGGTGAAGTCATTCAAGGTGGCACACTTGTAAGCTATGATTATCCAGCGGCAAATAAGTAAGGCAATAAAATGGTTACACCCCTATTTACTAGGCAAACATTTAATTTTGATATAAATAATAGTGGCGATTTACTCGTTGTGGGATTGCCATATGCCGATATTGCATCTGGAACAACACCTAATAGACAACCACAAAGACAAGAGAATGGTGGTTTTATAACATTCACTGATAGACCATCTGGTGATTCAGTAACTGGCTCAGGGTTTATTTCTTCGTCATATTTCAGAAATAATTTAGATACAAGTACCACTCCTACGTCTGGTAGTTCTTTTGGACATTCTGTATCTTTAAATGGTAAAGGAGATAGATTAGCTGTTATTGCAGATCCCAACATATTTGGTTCTGGATTATTTCATGTGTTTGAATCTGGATCTAACAATCTTGGTAGTTGTTTATATCCGAGTCCTTGGGTTGATATTAGTATCTCGGGTGTTTCAGGTGTTCGTATTCCAAGTCCTCATTCTGCAATACAACTTGACTCATCTGGTAACTCATTAATAACATATAGAAGTAAGTTTCAAGATTATGATGAATATGTTTCAACCGATAAAATATACAGATATGAATATAGATATGAAACTTGTTCCAGCGATTATACTTGGTATAGAACTTCTATAATAGCTAAACACGAAAATGATACATATGATCGTATTGCTTTAGGTTCTCAAGCTGCGTTTTCTGGAAGTGGCTATAGAGTAGCTGCTACATACAATGCCCCTTCATTTGAGAATAGTAGTGGTACATTTCATCAATATGGAGATGTATTTCTTGTTTATAATAAAGCGGGTTCTGGAACTTCTTTTACTGGTTTTGAGGGTGAACCTACTATAAATTGTGATAATTGGGTTTATGAGGGTGACTGTTTAACAAGAATGCCATATTCTATTTATAATTCTGGTCAATTATGTACTAGTGTTACATGTGTCCCTGCAGGTTTTGATTCCGATATCGCTGATCCACCATATCCCACCACTACAAGTACTTCCACAACATTATCTCCAAGTATCACCACTACCTCTACTACTGCCAGTCCAGCAACTACCACTACTACTACAAGTGAAGATCTAAATAGCCCCAAAGGTGCATGTTGTTATAAAGATGATACTATAACAAATCACTGTGTATATGTTACAGAGCAACAGTGTGATTATATTGCAGCATTGCCTGATGTAATAGGGGATACATCTTGGCAACAGGCAGTAACATGTGATCCAGATCCCTGTAATTTTGATCAGGGTTGTTGTGATTGGAATGGTGTCGCTACTGTTTCCTTACGTGATGGAGGTGCAGATTGTATAGTTAATCAGGAGGTACAGTTTACACCTTGTGCTGGAGTTAGCAATTGTTGGGAATATAATGATGATGTTGCTTGCGGTGATAATGTAAGTCTTAAAGTCACTTGTGATACATCAATTACCGATATAAATGATGTGAATAAATGGTCATTAGTACAATTTGACCGAAATTGTGTTAATACAGAGACAATAAGACCAGACAGCAATATTAATACATTATGGCATGAGTCTAATTATGTATATATCATTGATAGTAATGATTCTAATTACGCTAAGGCTGATAATAGAGATGAATCAGAGAAGCAGAAATGGGGTTTTGAAGCTTTATCAACATTAACTTCTATTGGTTCTGTTGAGGTATATGTTAGACATAAAACGGATGGTCCAGAAAGGACTGATCCAATCGTTAATGTTAAGATTGGTGGTTCTTGGAGGACAGGACAAAGCATTTCACAGGAAAGTGATTTTACATCGGTTTCTAAAATATGGCGAGGTAGTTGGACAGCGAGTGATTTTGACAACTTTGAAGTTGGAATAACGGCACCAGATGATATGCATAAACAGGCTGAATTTCAAGTTGCTGAGGTATATGCCGTAGTAGGAGGTCCAGTTACTCCATCAGTAACAGGTGTCGTCACATATGAGGGGCTTTGTAATACACCTCCCCTGTTTTATGGGATATGGGGTGATAGTTCTAATTGTGATTGTTGCCAATGATAATAAGGAAAAAATATGAAACTAACAATAGGAATGGCTCATCATAATGATTTTCATGGTACTTATTTTACAATTCAAGATATAAGGAAAGAGTTATCTTTCAATGGTAAAGATGATATATTAAATAAAATTGAATTTCTTATTGTGGACAATAATCCTCATAGTAGTCACGGTCAAGCATTAAGTAGTTTTTTACGAAACCAAGTACCTAATAGTAAATACATTAGATATAGTGATTCTGTAGGAACTTCTGCGGCAAGAAATAAAATAGTCGAAGAAGCAAGTGGCGATTTTGTATTAATTATGGATTGCCATGTTTTACTATGTCCATCAACTTATGTAATAACTAAGTTATTTAGATTTTTAGACCAGAATCCAAATACTAAAGATTTATATTCAGGGCCACTTATTTATGATAACCTAAAGAATAATTCAACACATTATAATGACGGTTGGGGAGCAGAGATGTGGGGTAAATGGGGTTCTACATTTTCCTGTCAATGTGGTGAAAACTTTTCTTTGAGACAACGGGGAGATTCTGGAAATTGTGATTATGTCCATCTTCTGTCACAAGTTCCTTTAGAAAAGTGTATAAAATGTAACAAAGAATATCCCAAAATATCTTATTTCAATCATGAAAAAACACTTAAAGATCTTGGTTATTATCAACTTGGGTTTAAAGATGATCCACCCTTTGAGATTTTTGGTCAAGGTTTAGGTTTATTTTTAACAAAAAAAGATACTTGGTTAGGGTTTAATCCATACTGTAGAGGTTTTGGTGGAGAAGAAATTTATATTCATACCAAATATAGAAATCATGGTCGTAAAGCAATCTGTTTGCCTTTTTTGAGATGGCTTCATAGATTTACTCGTCCAGATGGTGTTAGTTATCCCCTAACCTTGGAAAATAAAGCAAGAAATTATGTATTAGAATTTATAGAGCTTGGGTTAGACTTACAGCCAATTTATGATAATTTTCATAGATTACCAAAAGAAGTAATAGATTCTTTCGTTAGTGAAGCAAAAAACATATATCATCCATAATAGGAAAATACTATGGCTCTTATAATATCAGATCGAGTAAAAGAAACATCGGTTACTAATGGTGTTGGTACTATTACTCTTAATGGTACATATGGTGGATTTCAGTCATTCTCAAGTGGTATTGGTGATGGCAATACTACCTATTATGCTATTGAAAATGATGCATCTTGGGAGGTGGGTATTGGTACATATACTCAATCTTCTAATACTCTCTCAAGAGACACTATCTTAAAAAGTTCCAATAGTAATAATGCTATTTCTTTAAATGGTGTGTCGCGAGTTTTTTGTACATATCCTTCAGACAAAGCGGTATATTTAGATGCTAATAATGATATTGCATTTGCTGGAACTGCAGGATTTGATGAGATAACAGCTCATAATATTACAGTTAGTGGTCTTTCGGATCTTGGCAATGTAAACACAAGTGGGTCAGTTGTGGTTAGCGGTGATTTGTTATTTTATCCGACTGATCAGAATGATACCTTTACTATGCAGCGAAATGCTGCTGGTAATTTCTTTCATGGATATATTGATACTACTTATGACAGAACACTTGCATTACATACTGATGGGGGTATGTCACCTAAATGGAAGTTGGGTTTAAAAACAAGTCCGAATTCAGCTACAGAAGCACCAGATCATGCTTATATCTATGGTATTGATAGTGATATGGGACTTATTGCTAATTCGAATAATAGTGTTACAATTTCAAATGCTGCTGGATTTAATGTAAAACATAAAAATTCTACAATTATAACGGCACATACTACTACAGGCATACATATAGATTCTGTAGCAACGGCTTATCCTGCTTTAACAGTTAATGGTGGTGTATCTCTCGCTGCTAATATTCAAGAGTGGAGTAATTCTGCTGGTACAGTACTCTCTGCTGTTGACAATGCTGGTAATTTTGCTATTGGCAAGTCTACTGCTAATTATGAACTTGATGTCGATGGTAGTGGTAAATTTGGTCAAATATATTTAACAACGGGGATTATTTTTGCTGATGGCACAACTCAGACAACTGCTTCAGCAGGTACTGATTATAGTGCAGCAATTTTAGATAACACATCCTCTGGAGTTGCACATTCTGGATATTTTGAAACCAAGATTAATAATATTCCTACTGCGACAGATTATAGTACACAAATCTTTACTAATAGTGCTAGTGGTGTTGCCATCTCTGGTTGGGCATCTCAAACTATTATAAATAGTGGAGTTGCGGTTAGTGGTTGGGTTAATAGTACATTTGACACTAAAGCAAATACTGCGGCTATTAGTGGTTATGCAGAAGGGATTGCTGGAGGTGGTTCTAGTTATGTTTGGTCAATTAGTGATGGCACAGTCTCTGCAGATACTATATCAAATGCACAAACTGTATTCATCAGTGGAATTAGTGGTATCACAACAGAATATATTACTGGTGATAATTTATTAAAACTTTCGGCTGGTAGTCTTAGTGGTTGGGCTTCTAGTACTATCACTAGTGAAATAAATAGTTTAGTTGACTCAGCTCCTGGGGCTTTAAATACTTTAAATGAGTTAGCTGCTGCACTAAACGATGATTCTAGTTTTTCGACTACAGTTACTAACTCAATTGCAGCTAATACGACAAATATAACAGATAATTCAGCAAGTGGTGTAGCTATTTCTGGTTGGGCTAATGGTACATTTACTACAAATTCCCATGTAAGTAATGTCAGTGGTTGGGCATTGCAGACAATAATCAATAGTGGTGTCGCAGTTAGTGGATGGGCAAACGGAACATTTGATACTACATCTAATACTACTGCAATCAGTGGCTGGGCTGCTCATGGAATTTCTGCTAACACAACAAATATTTCAACTAATACATCTAATATTGTTCTAAACGATTCAGACATCGCAGCTAATTCAGCAAGCGGTATAGCTATTTCTGGATGGGCAGGGCAGACTATAATTAATAGTGGAGTTGCTGTGAGCGGATGGGCAAATTCGACTATGTCTGCATTAGATACTGCAATAAGTGGTTGGGCAAATGGAACATTTACTAGTGGAATTTCACCACATGGAGCATCTGGTTTAGTTCAAGTATCTAATGGTGATGGTGGACTTATTGATGCTGGGTTTAAATTAAATACTACCGCAAATATCTTACATACTCCAACAACTAAAGGTGGTTCATTTGTAGTTGCTAAAGATGGAGTAAATCATACAGTAGGTGTAAGTTGTGTGGCCATAAATAATGGAGCATATTCTCGAAGTTATGGTCAACAGTCTATAGGTATTGGTAATGATGCCATCGCTTCTGCTTTAAGATCTGTGACTATTGGTAACACAATTAATAATACCACAGCTAGTCGCGTTATGATCGGAGCGTATCAGACTGCTTTACTTGATTTTGCAAAAGAAGATGGTGTTTTTCGTATCAGTGATTTAGAGTTACACAACGGTGATGATGCAGCAAATGCTGCTGAATTTACAGTTATGAAAACTTGGACATCTTCTACTGATTATGAAGGATTGAGATTTGGTAGTGATGGAACAAATCATACTATTGGTGCAGTATCGGGTACTGCTGGGGGCACTGACAGAGACTTAAGAATAAATTCTAATATTCTTGTTAGTGGATTACATACAGCTTCTGGATCTATTGAATTTCTTAATTCTACACCATCTACAACGACTAATAGATTATATAATAATGCTGGAACTTTAAGCTGGAATGGTTCTCCTGTAAATACTGATACAAACACAACGTATACTACTGGTAGTGGTTTAACATTAGTAGGAACTGAATTTAATGTTTCTTCTCTAGGTGGTAGTGGATCGTTTGAAGGATTAATAGTTGATAAGGCTATTAAAACTAAAATCAATGGTGCGACAGATGGTGCTACAATTACATTTGACATGAATGAATCTAACACTCATATGGTTACACTGGGTGGTAATAGAACAATCGCCGTTGAAAATGCGGCATCCGGTCAGAAATTTATGATGAGACTAAAACAGGATGGAACAGGATCACGTACTGTTACGTGGTTCTCAGATATAGCTTGGGAAAATGGTGCCGCACCTACACTGTCTTCAGTGGCGGGTCATGCGGATTGGTTTGGATTTGTCTGCACATCTGGTGGTTACTATGATGGTGCAATCATAATGTCAGGAGTAAGATAATGTGGAGTAGAGCGGAAATAGGTCAGAGTAGAGCGGATTTTCTTCAGTTACTTCAAAACTGTAAGGATTACGATCACGAGACTGATGAGAGTATGACTAGGCTCGTCGAATCGAATTGCGTCTTATGGTATTGGAGTAGTAAAGACCTAGATCTTGCACTTGCATATAGAGTGTCTAAAGATGGTAAGAGTGCTAAGGTTGTGGTCGGAGTACCTTCTAAGAGGGGGAAGGCTGAAGACTGCTGTAAGATTATGATTGAGAAGATCCGTGTAGAGATGGATCTTTTGGGGATTAAGGATTTTTACGCGACCACCCTTGAATCATACGTAGAGGATTTCATGGAGGAATTTGCTGAATATATTGATCGAGTGTGTTGGGAAGTGAAAGAAATTAGGTTTGTTAACGGCGTTCGTAGAATCAACTTCGAGAGATCTCATGATAAAAAACATGAAGATGTTTTACTATCTGGTAAGGGCAAAAACCGTAAAGTCCCAGACAGGATTAAGGAGTTTAGAGATAAGAGAGACAAAGGTGGTAAGTAATGACAACCGCATATAGTGATCCTACATCTGTCAACGGTGCCAGTTGGGATAAGAATGCAGCTTCGTATATTGACGACGCGGTGCGTTCTCCTGACGCAGCAACTTCGGGTGCTAGTGAAGAGGTTTACGAAGTAGACAAAGCCATTCTTCCATCTGAAAGTTGGTTTGGAAACGATATCGCGGCGGCTACTGATCACACAGTCGATTCATGGAAGGTATATTTCTACAAGTTGAGTAATGAAGACGGTCCACCCACTACCACCTTTCTAATAATAGATGGTGTTACAAAAGTAGCTAGTGGGAGCATCACAAGTCTTGGGAGTAGTTGGTATTCTCAAGAATTTCCGGGTGGTGATTCACTAGATTCAAACGTAACTGTCGAGATGGGTATTATATGTGAGACTATTGTTAATGGTGAGGAAAGTGCCCACTTTTCAGCAGTCTATGTTGAGTGCATACATACCGAGAAAGAGTGTGAGATTCTAAGACCTACGGGTAATGATAATACTCTATGGGCGGATAACTCATATCTGGATATTGATGATGCTGTACTGACGGGATCTAGTGCTGGAGACGGTACATATGTATATGCGGATGATGGTGACAAGTCCGAGGTGCAGTCTTGGACCACCCCGTCTCTATCTTCCATAACGGACCCAACTCAGGTCACGGTATATGTGCGTCACAAAGACGCCGGGATTTCTGGTGATCCAGACTCTTCCGTTAATATCTATGTTGGCGGGGCATGGCAGACGGCGGTCCCTATTTCTTATGGGTCAAGTTTCACATGGGTTAGTGTTCAATTTACGGGGACATGGACAACTGCTAACTTCGACGACTTCAGGATAGGCATAACCGCTCCCAACTCTATTGGCCACGGTAAAGAGTACCATGTAGCTGTAGTTTATGCGGAAGTATGTGCCCCAGTAGCCGCTGGTGGGGGAGATAGCCAAAAGATGGGTAAGTTCATGTTATTTCTAGACACTTAGCAAAAAAGGTGTATAATAGAGTGGGAAACAAATAATGTACTCAAAATTTATGTTGAGATTAAAACAAGATACTAATGGAAGTAGAACTGTTAATTGGTTTAGTACTATTTATTGGGCTGAAGGTGGATCAGCACCAACTCTTACAACTACCGCTAGTAAAGCAGATTTATTTGGATTCCTTTGTACTAGTGGCACTGAGGCTCCTGGTGGTCCGTATGTTGATGGGGTTGTTATTGGACAGGATATTTAATATGGCTACGGAAATTTTGCGTCCTAATGGAAATGGAAATAACATCTGGGATTTTCATGCTTACACTCTTATCGATGATGCTATTGAAGCTCCTTCTACGGCGGGGATAGTGATTTAGTGATATGTGATAGATCTGATGATAGAGTACGTGGTACTTGGGATATGTCCGCAGTTACTACTCTGACATCAGTGACTAGCTGTAGAGTTCATCTTCGACATAAAGGAGATAGTTATTATTACCCAATCGATGTTCAACTTTATGTTGGTGGATCTTGGGAAACAATCGTAGAAACACCAAATACCACTAATTCATTTGTTTGGACGTATGTTGATTTTTCTGGTAGCTGGTCACCTTCTGATTTTGATGATGCTTTATTGGGTTTAACAACAGGCTCTATGGGTCCGGGTGATGAGTATCAATTAGCAGTTACATATTTCGAGCTAACAGGAACAGCTCCTTCCTCCTCTAAACCACAATTATTCTCTTTATTTGTGGATTTGTAGTAATTTAAGTGTATAAATATTTGTTAGATTTATTTTTGGAGATGAATTATGGCACAATTTTCAGTAGAAATTAATGATACAGATGTATCTAGAGTTTTAGATGCTATTGCTGTTAATTATAATAGACCAGAAACAGTATCGAATCCCAGTTTTGATCCAGCACTTCCAGAAAGTGAGTCAAACTCAAGGAATATCGATAATCCAGAGACTAAAGCTGCATTTTCTAATAGAATTGTTAGAGAATTTTTGGCTGAACATGTTTATTCTTATGAGCAGCGACTCGCTATACAAGCAGTGGAATCACCTACTGATGTTACAATCACAGATCCACAAGGGTAGGGTATAATATGAATTTTGGTGATACAACATTTAGTGAGTTGCCGTTGGCTTCTACTAAAGAAATGTATAATACACATAATGGTGAGGTATTTTCAATAGTTCTGTCTATTCAAACTCATAAAGAAGTTAATTTGGATCTCAACTAATGATTATAGAGTTTACATTAACAATCAATACTTCTGAGTCAATTGATTTACTGAGGTAATTATGGCTAGTAAAATACATGTAGATGATGTTGGTACTCGTTTTTTAGTTACTATAAAAGACGATTCTTCAACTGTCGATTTAAGCGATGCCACATTAAAACAATTAAATTTCAGAAAACCAGATGATTCTGTAATTAACAGGAGTGCATCTTTTATAGCTGGTGGTAGTCAAGCATCTGGTGTTATGTATTATGATTCAGTTATTGGTGATTTAGATCAAGCTGGAAATTATAAATTACAGGGAAAAGTCACAATTCCCAGTGGAACTTATTATACTGATATTCATACTTTTAAAGTTTACTGTAACTTGGAGTAAAATATGTCTTGGCAAGGTCAAATGTCCACTATCGTTAGACATCTAATAAATGATGTGGATGCTACAAGTTATAAATTTAGTGCAGAGAGAATAGAAACTACTATTCTTGTCGCTGCACAGTTAACAACTATGAATGTGGATTTTCCTAACACATATACATTAAATGTAGAACAATGTAAATTATCTCCAGACCCAACAGATGGTGGTACATTAGATACAGCATTTATTACATTGATATCATTAAGGGCTGCTTGTATTATTATTGGTAGTGAGATTAGAAGTGAATCTGGTAATGCAATTTCAATTAAGGATGGTCCCTCTTCTATTGATTTAAGGGGTGTCACAAATACCTTAATTATTTTATATAAAGATTTGTGTGAAAAATACGAACATAATTTATTAGAATACAGGGCTGGCAACGCAGTTGCTGGACATGCAATCCTTGGGCCTTACAGCCCTGGCTCTGATTTTGTTAGACATAATAGTCCAGACCATAGATCTGGTGGAATTTTATAAGGGAGAGTTTTAATGTCAGAACTAACTATGAAAAATTCTGGTGAATTGATTACCAGTATTAATGGTGATTTAGCAGACAACAATGCTGGATTAATTTCCGCTGAAGATGTACGTCACAATATGAGGGATATAGCATTTTCCATTAATCATATTATAGCCAGTGGTGATACAGATGTTCAATTTCCTTTCTTTAATGATGTAAGGGCTAAACATCATAGCACACCTGGTGTTGGTGGTCGTGTATATGTAGAGTCTGGAATTTATTTTCCAAATGCTCCAAACAATGACGGTGTTTTACAGAGAGAGCCATATCCTGGTGCTGGCCAGATTCCTCATAGTGATTTAGCTGGTAGACATACTGGTGATCAACATACACAGTATGTGCCAATGGGTGGTTGGACTACTGCTAATCGGCAAATGACTGGAAATCTTGCACTTGGAAACCAATGGATTGGTGCCTCTGGTGATTATCATAGAGGAATTAAATTTGCAGCTTTAGATAATGGAAATGACGAAGTAGATATTTTAGTTTCCGGTGATTTTGTTTTTGATGACAACTCTAAGATAAGCACAGGGTTTTCTGTTGCTAAAGCTTGGCTAAATTTCGATGCTTCTGGAGTTGGCACAACCGTGCCAGTAGTTCGTTCCTATCATAATGTCAGCGGTGTAACAAAAACTGCTGTTGGGAAATTCACTATTACATTTAATTCGGGAGTTTTCTCTAATAATAATTATGTAGCTATTGGCACAAGTAATGGTACAACAAGTAAAGATAACATGGAAGATATGGATGTTAACACCGTGGCTTGTGTTATTAGGGAAGGTAATGATGATAATGATGGATTAAGAACCTGTACTTTTGTTATTCAAAATGATGCTGGTGAATATGTCGATGGTAAGCTTAATGATTTTGTGGCTTATGGATATGACCCAAATGGGACAGCAGGAACTGCACCCACCATAGTTGGTTACGGCGGTTAATCATACATTATAATAAAGGTAAGATAAATGTCTTTTCCAGATACAGTTTTTCTAAAAGATAGAGTAAAAGAGATCAGTCACTCTAATGGGACTGGTGATTTTTCTTTGGATGGTGCTGCTACGGGATTTGGTTCTTTCAGTAGTGTTTACTCAAATGGAGATGCGATATTTTATGCAATTACAGATGGCACCCACTATGAAGTAGGCTCTGGTCAATTTTTTAATGATGGTGGTAGCAATCAATCAATTTCAAGATTTGCATTTAGTAGTTCTTACAGTAACAGTAATGTCCCTTTTAATCCTGGTATTAAAGAAGTATTCGTTACTTATCCTGGAGAATTTGCATTATTCTCTGCCGGTGGAATGAATAATTTTACCCAACCAGATATGAGTGGTATGGCATTTTTTGGAAGTCAGCAGACAGTTGATTATTCTTCTAATGTTATTTTTGATAAAAATAACAGTAGAATAGGTATTGTTCAACCTGCTCCTTTATATTCTGTTGATGTGGGTGGTGCTCCTGGAAATTCTTTAATGAGATCTTCTGGGATTATTGTTGCAGAGTCTGGAATTATTTTCTCTGGTGTAAGCCCAACTCATACTTCTTCATATTCAGGTGGTATTCAGTTAGAACCATTTATGAGGAATGAGTTAGATGCTACTACTGGGTCTAATGCCATATTTTCGTTAAGTGGCCTTGTTGACCAAAGATTATTATTAAGTAAACAAATTAAGGGTTCTATTTTTGCTGGTCCAACAAGTGGATGTATTGGTGGTTGTAGTCCAGATTATCCTACATTTAGATATTTAGAATCTGAAGATATACCAAGTTTATCTCACCTATATACCATACAGTTTGTAGATTCAGTTGGGAATTCCCCATATCAAGGAGATGTTACTTTCTATAAAGAGAGTGGTGTTCTCGATCATGATCATTTCTTTAATTGGGATGCGACAAATAATCGACTAGGTATTAATAGAACAGATCCAGCTTTTACTTTGGATGTTGATGGTGATGCTTCTATTAGTGGTAAACTTGACGTACAAAAAGCAACATTTTTACATGATAATTTGAGTGTCAGTGGCAACGTCGTTATTAGTGGTAACCTTGATGTTCAGGGTGATGTGACATATATTGATAGTAGCACCGTTACGATTTGGGATAAGCAATTAGAACTTGGTTCCATGAGCGGAACAGCTCTTTATGGAGATTCACAACTAGATGATGCTGGTGTCGTTATCAAATCCACAGCTACTGATAAAAAGTGGACTTGGAAAGATTCCAATGACTCTTGGAGAACTAATGAGGGTGTTGGTGTTAGCGGTATTTTAGAGGTAAGTGGTCATACAACATTTGGTAATGATCTATTAGTAACTAATAACGCTACTGTCAGTGGTATGTTTAATGCAAGTGGAAACTCCACTTTTGATGGTAATATCAGTGCTCAGAAAAAGCTGTTCGTTACAGAAGATTCATACTTTGTTGGTGCCACTACCACAAGTGGCAATCTAAATGTCAGTGGCATATCAACATTTAATAATGATACATATTTCACAAACAATGCTCCCGTTACAATGAGTGGAACACTTGGTACTTCTGGTGATGCCATTTTTGGTAATAATTTATGGGTTATAAATGATGCTACTATTAGTGGTAATTTAAATATAAAACAAGATGTAATAATTGATGGTAATACTTATTATGATCAAGATGTAACTATTAGTGGAAATTTAGATGTAAGTGGTGTATCAATATTTAATAAGGACGTATATTTTACAAATAATGCTCCTGTCGTAATAAGTGGCACGCTAGGGATTTCTGGTGCGGTTGATCTTGATTCTACATTAAATGTGGACGGAGCCACGACTCTGAACAACACTTTGCATGTAGATGGCGGAACCGTTCTACATGATAATTTGAGTGTCAGCGGCAACGTCGTTATCAGTGGCAATCTTGATGTTCAGGGTGATGTAACATATATCGACAGTAGTACCGTTACAATTTGGGATAAACAATTAGAACTTGCTTCCATGAGTGGGACGGCTCTTTATACAGATTCAGAAATTGATAATGCTGGTATTGTCATTAAGTCTACAAGCTCCGATAAGAAATGGACTTGGCATGATTCTAATGATTCTTGGAGAACAGATGAGAGTGTTGGGGCAAGCGGTCTTTTAGAAGTCAGTGGTCATGCAACATTTGGTAATAATTTGTTAGTAACTAATAATGCCATTGTAAAGGGTGATACTTACACAGTTGGTGATTCTACGACCAGTGGTACGTTGAATACCAGTGGTAACGCAATCTTCAATAGTGATGTGTATACTGTTGGTAATGCTACAACCAGTGGTACGTTGAATACCAGTGGTAACGCATTCTTTAATGGTGATACCTACACCGTTGGTAATGCTACAGCCAGTGGAACGCTTAATACCAGTGGTAATGCATTTTTCAATAGCGATACCTACACCGCCGGTAATGTTACGACCAGTGGTATATTTAATGCTAGTGGTGTATCCATCTTTAATGAAGATGTATATTTTACAAATAATGCCCCTGTTGTAATGAGTGGTACATTAGGAGTCTCTGGTATTACATCGTTTGGTACTGTCATACATTTCAAAGATGATCACATTAGAATTGGTGAGAATGCTGGCAATTCTTATGTAGATGTGGAAAGGAATGTTCATATTGGTAGGAATGCAGGATTTTATAGTAGTGGAAATAATTCAATCAGTATTGGTTACCAAGCTGGTTCATATGCGTCTGGTATAGATATGACCAATGTTGGTCATAAAGCGGGTTATAGATCTATCGATAGTCTTCGTCTTTCTAATTATGGTACGTTTGCTGGTTATTCATCTTCTGGATGTTCGTCTAGTTTGTTTGGAGGTTATTCGGCTGGGTACAATGCAAGAAATTGTGACTATAGTGTCTTTCTTGGGTCTGAAGCTGGTTATGATGCTGGTGGACCGGAAGCGAGTGGATTAAGTAATTCAGTTGTTATTGGTAGAGAAGCAGGGAAAGAAGCTCAAGGTACTCGTAATCTCATAGTGGGACAAGCGGCAGGTTTCAGTGCTAGTGGTACTGATAACTTATATATCGGCGTAAAAGCGGGTAGTGGAGTGTCAGGTGTTTCGAATTTAGAGTTTACAAATGCTACTACTTCACTTCTACCTAATCATACCCCTACTTCTAATAAACTTAATATTAATGAGATGATTGTCGGTGACAAATCAACAAAACGCTTGGCGATTGGTAATGTAGATGCTACGCATCTTTCACCTAATTCCACTTTAGAAATAGTTCCAAATGGTACAGATGTAGCTCTGTTTGTTAGTGGTGTTGTAAAGGTAAGTGGTGAGGCTTTGTTTGAAAGCGATATTACTGCTAGTGGTGATATCATCAGTCATTCTGAAATTGTTGGCGAAAGACTTAATATAAGAGGTGTCTCTCCTCTTAACTATATAAATGGGAGCACCTTTTTTAGGCAAACTGCATCTGACCCATTTGCCATACGAATCAATGGTCAAGGTATTCGTCCATACACTCCGGGTTCTGCGTATAATGGTCAATTAGGTAGCCCATATAGTGTAGTGGCAGGTAACAAAATTTCTGCATGTAGTGGATTAAATACAGGTCAATCTTTTGTGTATTCCACCTATGCAATTGATGAACTAGCGGACACGCATTACCAAAGACTTGGTATCTCTGGTTCAAGATATGGTAATTTCGAAATTACTACTGAGGCACAGGGTAGTGGTCTTGTAAGACCTATCGATTTTACAGCCCCTATTAACTTTAAAAAAGATGTATTCTTCACAAGTGATGCTCCTGTTATAATAAGTGGAACACTTGGTGTTTCCGGTCAGACACAATTCCGTGATCATGTTAAATGTAGTCATAGTATATCAATGGAAAGCTTAAATGTTTCTGGTTCTTCACCTACTAATTACATAAATGGCCAAATTTTGTTTAGGCAAACTGCATCTGACCCAATAACATTTAGAATGTTTGGTGATGGTATTGTTCCATATAGTAACGGTTCTGCATATGCCGGAACTTTTAGTAATGAATTTTCAAGGGTAACTAGTCAAAAGATATATGTAACGAAAACGGGAGGAGATACTGGTCAGTTCTTTTTAGACTCTGTTTATGGTAGAGATCCAGATACGGGTCTAGAACAGTATCAAAGATTTGCTATCAGTGGTAATCGATTTGGAAACTTTGCAATTACTACTCAAGCAGAAGGTAGCGGGCTTGTAAGACCTATTGATTTCAAAGCTCCTACTAACTTTACAGAAGATGTATTCTTCACAAGTGATGCTTCTGTTGCAATGAGTGGTACTTTAGCAGTTAGTGGTACAACAACACTTCATGGTGGACTTGCTCTTTTAGAAACTACCACCCCAACCGCTTTAGCAGATCATGGCAAAATCTATACTAAAGCTGACAATAAGCTTTATTTTCAAGATGGTGGCGGCACTGAACATGAAATCGCATTTGCTTAAGATAGAAAATATGGAAGGGAATACAATGTCCAATAAAAAACTAAAGATAAGTAATTACTCTAATTGGAGAGATATAAATGTCTGATTCTGCTATCGAAGACGTAATGAAGCGTGCTCATTCGAGTAGCACCGATATAAAAAATGGATCTATTATAGTTTCGACTCCTTCTACTGGTGAAGTAGAAAAGAGAGATCCTGATTTAAATAAATTTACAGCTTCTGGGGTCTTTGTGAATAGATTAAACACAAGACTAGATGAAGATTATGGTGGTGGTCCTAGCTAAGGATAAATACAATGCCAGTTACTATTCCTGAATCTGTTTTTACTAAATATTACGATGTTATTGATTCTACATTTACCATTTTTGGCATTACATGTCAATTGGTTTATATAGAAAAGGTGGAAGAAATATCCACTATTTATGATAATGTGCCAAGTAATAGGTCAATAAATCCTCACAGGAGAAATGGTCCTTCTCAATATAAAAGACAAAATAAAGTAATAAAAGAAGTAGAGAAACTTGAAGATATTAATCTTAAAGTATATTGGGATAGCAAGAGTTGGATTAAAGTGGGTGGAGACATTGTAACACCTGAAAATGGTGTGCAAACAATTTTCTTTGCTACAGATTTAGATAAGGTCAAAAAGGCTAAAGAAATTATCGTCCATAAAGGGATTAAAGATTCTCAAGAAATGAGATTTAAAAGAGCGGGGGAACCATTCCCAATGGGCTTAAGAAAGAATAGATATTTTGGGTGCTTTTGGGATAGGTCATAATGTTAAGTATTAAGTTATTAGAGAGCGATAATGATATTATAACAAAAATCAATAAATCTATTGCTCGTAGATTAAATGTCTTAATTAAAAGAAGGGCAAAAATTGTTCAGAATGATATAAAAAGACTGATTCCTTCTTGGATTTCAGAACAACCAGAAGTAATTAGTCTAAACTCTGATGGTACAGATGGTTCTTTAAATGCACAATTTGGATTAAGACCTGGTCAATCTGCAATTGTGATAGCTGATATCATAAATGCTATTTCAGAATCTATATTTGTACATATCACTCCTGTATCTCCCGTTAATCTTTCTGGGGGTATTTCTTTTTCTATTCAGCCTACAGATTTTAAGAATTTAATATCGTTATCGTCTGGTATAGTTGTTACTGAAAAACTACAACAACTTCACTGGTTAGATTGGTTATTAACTGAGGGTGACAAGGTTATTATCACGGGCTATCAGTATGTTCCAAGTGATGGTGGTAGATCGGATGGGGGAACTATGAAGCTGGGTCGTTCTTTTAGGGTAGAACCAAGTTATTCTGGAACAGTAGATGACAACTTTGTTACAAGGGCATTTACTGGTAGAGACAAACAACTGGCTACTTTATTGAGTAAGTTACTAAAGGAATAAAATGAGTCAGTATTTTCAAGAATTAAAAGGCTTTAATAGTGTATTTGATTCCACTCTAAATAATGATATTTTAGATGGTATCGTTGAATACTTTGATTGGGCTTTATTAGAAAAAGGAAACTATTTTAATACTACAAATGGTGAGTTATCACCTAATGGCAGTGATTATAGCTTATTAAGACTGTCGTCAAATGAGCATTATGTGGCTGGTCAAGCCTGGGAAGGTTTTAGAAAAAATTGGGTTTGGCAGAGTGGTATAAGTTACTCTCCAAGTCCTCTAGTGGGTGATGATAATAATAAACCAGGTATTTCTGGTGTGTATATCGATGGTGCTTTTAAGCCTTCAGATATTACAGGTGAATATGCTCATCATGTAGATCACTTTAATGGTAGAGTTATTTTTGATACAGCAATTCCCACGGGATCTACTGTGCAAGTAGAACATAGTTATAAATGGATTAATGTTACTTATTCGACGAATGTACCTTGGTTAAGAGAAATACAAAAAGACACTTTAGAGCCTGATAGCACATTTAAAAATACTAATGATGGATCTTGGGATTTACCTCCTGAAATGAGGATGCAGCTACCAACAATTGCTGTAGAATTAGTTCCTCGTAGAACATTTAAAGGATATCAATTAGGTGGTGGACAATTTGTCTATACAGACATTGTTTTTCATTGTTTAGCGGAAGATGAAATAACAAGAAACAAATTAGTGGATATTGTATCATTACAGAGTGATAAAACAATTCATTTAATAGATACAAATGCTATAAATTCAGCATCAAGTCATCCTGATTCTGGATTTCCACTTGATTATCGTGGTGTTCCAACTGCTGGTGCATTGAGATATCCAGATTTAGTGTCAACATATCCAGGTGGTAAAATGAGATTTTCTAATGTGAGAGTTCAAGAGATAAATACTTTTGATAGTAATATTTATGGTGGTATAGTTAGAGTTACCACAGAGGGTGTTAAAACTAATATATAGCATTTTTAGTGTATAAATTAATAACAAGATCTTTTTTCTTAAAGGAGAGATTATAAATGTCTAGTAACAATAGAATATTCTATGCCTGCCAAGGTGTAGCCATTAGTAATATGGGTGATAGTGGTAACGGGCTGAGGCTTGGTGCAGCTAATATGGTACATGGTGTACAAAGTGTATCTATGACCACCACTTTTAACCCTGAACAAGCATTTGAACTTGGTCAAATTGAAATTTACGAAAATATCGAAGGTACTCCAGATGTTGAAGTAACTATTGAGAAAGCTATTGATGGTTATCCTTTAGTGTATCATATGGCAACTACTGGTGTTTCAGGTTCTTCACCAGCGAACTCTGGTCTTACAAACAGATCTAAACAACGATGTGATTTAAGGCTGGGCATTTTTGATGAAGGTGCTAACAATATTGGTTCAGCAACTCTTAATAGTGGTAAATCAGAAGTAGAAGTTTATTGTTCTGGCATGTTTGTGGGCAGTGTGGGCTATACAATCCCAGTTGATGGTTTTGCCACTGAATCTGTTAGTCTTGTTGGTAATAACAAGCAGTGGTTAACTGGTGCCAATGTTTGTATAGGATCTGCAGGTGCCGATGCATTTGATGGAAATGATTCACCACTTGCTTTAGGTGTGCCCGGAGCACCATCTGGTGGTATTCAAAGACGTGAAGATGTTATGTTGGCTACCTCCATCTTTCCAGCTTCTGTTAGAGGTGTCAATGGTACTTCTGCTGGTAATGGTGTAGATGCTGGAACTCCTTTGATTCATGTGCAAAATGTATCGATTAATACAGACTTCTCCCGAGAAGATGTTTTTGAGCTTGGTAGAAAGACTCCCTACTATCGTCCTGCTGGTTTCCCAATCGAAGTAACATGTGAAATCGAAGCTATTACAACATCTGGTGACTTTGTGTTTGCTTATGAAGAAGGTGATCCAGCATTAGATGGCACTGTATCTTCTGGTAATAATACTCAAGAAGAAAGTATCTTTATTCGATTACGAGGTGGACATGCATTTGACTTAGGTGCTAAAAACCGTCTGACAAGTGTTTCATACGGGGGAGGCGATGCCACCGGAGGAAATGTAAGTACATCGTATAGTTATACTAACTTCAATGATTTAGATGTTCAGTGGGCTGGTGATTACATTGGATTTGATACCATTTAATGGTAGGCTTTTACTACCAAGGAATAACACAACGACTTGCGATAGCTAATTTTGGATAGGAGCAAGTGTGTCGTTAGTGTAGGAAGGATTTATTATGATATATTACACTCCCGCTATGAGGTTTCGCTATGAAGCAGCATGAGCGGGAGTTTTTTGTATACAGGATTAGATCTGGTAAACATTTTATAGATTATCAGAATTTTAAACTTAAAGTCGTTACACCAACAATCGATGAACAGTTTGAAGCTGAAGATTTGTATGTTAGATCCTTAAGTAAATCATTAGCAGATGGTATTAAAACTTCTGATCAAATGATAGAATGGATGATGGAAAGGGATTTGTGGACTGAAGCAGATGAAGAAAAATTATCTGGACTAAAAAAAGATGTCGAAAAACTCAAGATAGAAATCTATAATCATAGACTTCAAGAAGGCCCAAGAGAAAAAATTAGGCAATATTTAAGGGCTGGTGAACAACAAATCGGTGAACATGCCAGTAAGAAGTTTTCACATCAAGATATTACTTGTGAGGGTATTGCCTTCTTGGAAAAGGCATTATTCTTAATAAAAAGATGTACTTTTCTTGGCTCAGATTTATATGATTTTTCTCATATATCCAGTAGGGATGTATGGTTACGTTATCAAAACTTAGTATGTTCAGAAAATACAATTAGGGAGCTTGCAAGAGAAGATCCTTGGCGGTCATTTTGGATGTTAAAAGACTGTAATACATTTGATTTGTTCGCTAATAAAGATAGGGAATTATCTACAGATCAAAAAAACTTACTGGCATGGTCACGTATGTATGACAATATTTATGAATCGCCTGATGCTCCTGTCGAAGATGTTATTAATGACGATGATTTATTAGATGGTTGGACTATGATACAAAAGAAGAAACGAGAACGAGAAAAATTACAAGCTGAATTGGAGAAAAAAATGGGTGCTAAAGCACAAGGTGCTGGAGAGGTGTTTTTAATGGCTGGATCGAATAATGATGCGGAACGTATTGAAAGTATGAATGATATAAATGCTACAATGACAAAGAAAGAAAGATTACATACTATTCGAAAATCTGATGGTCCAGTCAATCAACACGATCTTCCAGACGAAAAATTGAAAATTAGAAGTCAACTGAATCAACAATACAAGGATAAGTTTAGGAGATAAATATGGATCAATATGATAAGTTAATCAAACAACAGGGTGAGTATAAGAAAACTAGGGAAGATAACTATAAATTTAACTCAAAAGAAAGGTTATCGAAAATTCTGAAGAAAAAGGTGCAAACCACTATGATTGGTGCTTTGAGTTCTATTGAGGAGCATTTTTCATTTTTATGGGAGTCTGATGGGGATTTGTCAGAACAACAACAGACTATGTATGATACTTACCAGCAGGTTAGATCTGAGATATTAGACAAAGGAAATACTCAGGCTAGAAATGTAGATGCTGAACTAAATCAATATGAAGTAACTTGGTTGAAATATCAAGTGAATATACCAGTTAAATCTAATTAAGGAAGGAATATTATGTCTAGAGAATTAATCAAAGTGCCGCTCGTGGAAGAAGATGGAACAGAGAAGGAAGTTAATATTTTCATTAAAAATCCCTCTAATGAAATTATCTCTATGTCTGAAAGGTATCGTGCGAAGGTATTTAATCAATGCCTAATAGATGGTATCCTAACAAAGGCTGAACTCCATAAAATGATGAATGATAGGGGTTTGTGGTCTAAAGACAAGGATAAGCAATATGATGAATTAACCCAGCAAATTATCGCCCTTGAGAAGGATTTATATTTAGGGAATGGTAAGCAAAAAACCAGAGACCTTGATGATGGCAGAAAAATTGCTATTAAAATTAGGGAATTGAGAATAAAGCTAAAAGAGCTAATTGCACAGAAAGTTCAACTTGAGGAGAATACTGCTGAGTCTATTGGCGATAATGCAAAATTTGATTACTTAGTTGCATTCTGTACACACTACGAAAATGGAGAAAAAGTGTATAAAAACATTGATGCTTATAATATGAAATCTTCAGATACCATATCATTTATGGCTGCTGCTAAATTAGCAGAAATGATGTATAATTTAGACACTAGTTATGAAAAGAATTTGCCAGAAAACAGATGGTTAACTGATCATGAGTTAGCAAATGAAGAGTTAAGCTTGGTTGGTGATGAGGGTGAGTTGGTTGATACTGAAGGTCGAAAAATAGATAAAGATGGTAAATATATTAATGATAATGGTGAATGGGTAGATAAAGAAGGTAATCGATTAAGTGAAGATGGTTTATACATCTCTAATATACAGTATAAATCCAAGACTAAACCAAAGGCTAAGAAGAAAACTACCGCGACAAGATCTAGTAAAAGTATAGTAAAATCAGATAGTAATACATAGGTCTTGGCTTAAACTATTTAGAAAGACTTTAAGTCAATGGCTGAAAAATTTTCATTAGTAGCACAGATACAACTACAAGCTCCTACAAATACCCGTCAAGTTGTTGATAGGATACGTCGAGAGCTTTCGGGTGTTTCTGTGCCATTAGAGGTAAAGGGTGCTGCGAAAACTGCAAATGAAGTTGGTAAGGTTAATAAACAACTGAAAAATGCTAGTAAGTCTGCCACCAGTTTCGCTACTAATCTAAAAATAGCTACACAACGAGCCGCTGGTTTAGCACTTGCTACGCGAGCCGTTAGTGCATTGACTACTCGAATTAAGTCTGCTGTAGATGAAGCTATTTCTTTTCAAAGAGAATTAGTTAAAGTATCTCAAGTTACTGGTAAAACCCTTGATGAACTCAAAGGGTTGACTAAAGAGATTACTAATCTTTCTACAACTTTAGGTGTTTCTTCTTCATCATTAATTAGCGTTTCGCGACAATTATCACAGGCTGGTTTTCAGGCCGCTGATTTGCAAGTTGCATTATCCGCATTAGCGAAAACTGCTTTAGCACCAACATTCGATGATATTAGTCGAACCACTGAAGGTGCTATTGCGATCTTTAATCAGTTTGGCAAAGGTGCTGCTGCCCTTGAGGCTCAATTAGGTGCCATTAATGCTGTCGCTGGTCAGTTTGCTGTTGAGTCTGGTGACTTAATTGGTGTTGTTCAGCGTGTGGGTGGTGTCTTTAAATCTGCTGGTGGTGAGCTAAATGAACTTCTTGCTTTATTCACATCTGTTAGAGCAACGACCCGTGAGTCGTCCGAGTCTATCGCTACTGGTTTAAGAACAATCTTTACTCGTATTCAGCGTCCAAGAACAATAGCATTCTTGAGAAATCTTGGAGTTGAATTGACTGATGCTCAAGGAAAGTTTATTGGACCTATAAAGGCAGTAGAAGCCTTAAACAAAGCATTTGCGGATCTACCTCAAGGGGATTTACGTTTTGTTCAGATTGCTGAAGAGCTTGGTGGATTCCGACAAATTGGTAAAGTGATTCCATTGATTCAGCAGTATGCTGTGGCACAGGAGGCATTAAAGGTTGCCCAAACTGGTCAAGATTCTTTAACTAAAGATGCCGCAACAGCACAACAAGCTTTAGGAGTTCAGATTGAAAAAGTAAGACAACAATATCTTGCCTTGATTAGGGAGTTTACAGATAGCTCCTCGTTTAAATTAATTGTTGGTCTTGCTTTAAATTTTGCCTCGGCACTTGCGAAAGTTTTATCTGCATTGAATGAGGTATTACCTTTACTTGCAGGTTTAGGTATTGCTAGTTTCGCGGGCCGTCGTGGTGGACTCGGAGGATTGTTGGGTGGTCTTCGTAGTGGTGTTAAAAGAGTTCCACTAGGCTTTGCTCGTGGCGGTGTTGTTCCTGGAACTGGTAATAGAGATACAGTTCCTGCCATGTTGACTCCAGGTGAATTTGTAATTAAGAAGAGTAGTGTTGGTAAGATTGGTGCTGGTACTCTTGCTCAGATGAATGAGAATCG
>Ga0233445_1000441_pt1 | contig 47956 bp, 40 predicted proteins | sample SI_124_October20_5_FD_182779 | JGI IMG/M metagenome (GOLD analysis project Ga0233445, IMG submission 182779) | Seawater microbial communities from Saanich Inlet, British Columbia, Canada - SI_124_October2016_100_MG | ecosystem: Environmental > Aquatic > Marine > Inlet | place: Canada: British...
TAAATAGTAAAAATCTTCAGCACCTTCTGGCAAGGTTACTTTGTCATTCGAGTCAATCCAGTCTGTCAGTGACTGAACAAACAGGGAAGCCTCGTTGTTTGATAATTTGCCTTGTTGAGTTAATAAATCAATCAATAATTGGCTGAAATGTGGATTGACTTTGTTGTCGATGATCAGGTTGTTTAAATTCAGTTTGTTTTGTAGATCATCCAGTTGACCTTGAATGCTACCGCCTTCTATGGGCATGGCTGGCATTTTGTTTGACCAATTTTCTTGATAACTGTCAATTTTTGTTTGTCGCCCATCTTCCTTTAAAACAAGTTGGGATAATGACTCTGCCCCCAGTAAATAGAGCTTAGCTTGTTCTTTATGAATGAGTTGTTGTGTCAGACGTATGGCAAGAAATTCAGTGGCTGTTAATTTTGAGACGCTGATGGTGATGATGGCGACAATGACCAGGCAGGTTAATAATGCAATGCCTTTGTTATGAGGCTGTCGGAGAACACATCTATAGTCGGCATGTCCATATGCCTCGCCTCTGCGGGGGCAATGTTTAAAATTGTTCCAGACAATTTTATCCGCTAGAACTGTGTTTTTTGCCTTGTTCTGACGAAAATCTGTATTCTCGGACAGTCTCATGGGACTAAAAGGATAATGGGGCATGTTGAGGAACCATAAAAAGTCGTTTTATTTTACCCGTTTTTTTAAAGGTAATGGTTGTTTCTATGGCAGCTAAGGTGGTTTTAGACTCTGAGCTGATAAATGCTAAATGACCCCATTGACGATGCCATTTTCCCTGGTCATCGATTAAACGAATCTCAAAAGCTTCCGCTTCATTAAAAATTACTTCCTCAATTGCTTGGCTGTCTTGTGAGCGATCCAATACTTGCCAAATAGAGCGAATGATTTGATCATTTTTAAACGTATAAGCAATTCGGCTGGGTTTTTGTACAATGGTTTTGCCTGGCAATAAAATACCTGAACGGGTGAATTCAAGTTTTGTTGGTTCGAGGTTATTGGCAACAATGGGTGGTAAAATCTGATCGTATTCACTGCGAATACTTCGTTCAATTAGGTGTTGTAGGTCATTGGCTATTTTGCTGTAGCCTACTTGGATTCCTTGGAGTTTGTTCAGTGCCTGTTGGTTGTGCTGGTTAATTTCTAAAACATTGGAGAGTCCAGAAAAAGCTAAAACAGACAGTACGGCAAAAATGGCCAACGCAATGAGAATTTCAATGAGTGTGAAGCCTGATTTAATCGTCATTGGCTACCTAAAAAAGCAATGAGTTTGTTAATAGGTGGGTCATTTTCTTTGAGAGATACGTTGATTTCAACTCTTAATAGTGATTTTTGTACCGTTTTACTCACATTCATTTCCCAAAACCATTGCTGGTTAGCCATTTCAGATGAGCCTTCATAATTGCCTGCACGAATGCTTTGTTTGCTGATTTGTAATTCAGTGAATTTATTCAATGCTACCCATTGGGAAAATGTTTTATTCTGTAGGTGTTGAGTGACGTTGACCGTTTGAGTAGTGGCTTTGATTAAGGCGGTGAGAGCAATGCTGATCACCAGCATTGCGATAAGTATTTCTAGTAGCGTAAAGCCTTTTAGGTACTTAATGGATGTCAAATTTGAAATTCTTCCAGGTTTTGTTTGGCTGTCATTGAAATTTCGGTCATTTGTTGCATTGTGGCTGATATTTCTTCAGAAGCGGATGCGTTATTATCTGCAATTTCTTTCAGTGAAAAAGCATTGCTGGATAGCTCTGTTACGGTGCTGTTTTGTTGTTCCATTGATGCCGCTATTCGGCTAAACATTTCGGTGTTATTTTTAACAGAATTACCTGCAGTAATAATACTGTCACGAGTATTGTTGGCCATTTCAACTCCGCTACCAATAGATTCGCTGGAGACTTGTACCAAACTACTGATTTCATTGGCAGATTTGGAGACATTTTCCGCCAATTTTCCAACTTCATCCGCTACCACGGCAAAGCCTTTTCCTTGTTCTCCTGCTCGAGCTGCTTCAATGGCGGCATTGAGTGACAACATGTTGGTTTGATTGGCAATGCTACTGATGACATCCGTAATTTTATAGATTTGAATGCTTTGTTCTTTAATTTCCCCCATGTTTTTTGACATTTCTTCTAATTGACCCTCGCCTTGACTCATTTCTTCTACTGAACTTTCGGCAGAAACGGTGGCATCTTCAATGGATAAGGTCACTTCATTGATGGCTTGTTTGGATTGTTCAATGGCATCGACAATTTGTGCAACGGCATTGGATTGTTGCATAGAGCCATCTGCAATTTGCATAATTGCCTGATTGGCTTCTCCCGTTGCTTCGGCAAATATCATCATACTTTGCTGGATTTCTCCAATGGTTTTTGATAGTGCTGCTAAGCCCGCATTTATATTGTTTTTTAGATTTGATAACTCTCCTGCAGCATCAACGTCCACTCTGGCGGTTAAATTATTTTGAGCCATTGAATTCATTACTTGAGAAACATCATTAATGATTTGACCAATCTTTTCCGATGAATGATTGACACTGGTTTTTAATGTATCCATATCACCTTGTAATTCAATGTTAACTCGTTTGTCGAAATTGCCATTTTCCATGTTACCAACAACATCAATAATTTCAGAAATGGTGGTTTTTTGTTGTTGCATTGCGACATTTATTTTCCCCAGCAATTGACCAAAATCACCATGTAATCCATCAGGAAATGACGCACGGTAGTATTTTCCTTCTATCAAATGTTGAAAAACAGTGCTTGATTCACGAATACAGCACTCGACTTGATCTAACATTTCATTAATATTCCATGCAGTATCCTGTAATGGGTTATTGGCTTCTATTCCTGTAATTCTATCTTCCAATCGCCCTTGGGTAATTTCTTTTGATAAACAAGATATTTTTTCAATCATATCAAGCAGTGATTGCATTTGTTGATAGACTATTCCTGCAATAATTATTGATAAGACAAGTAATATTAATAGTGGGGGTTGCCAGGTTTTAAACAGACCAAAATAAAGATTGGCCAAAACCATAAATATAACGGGTAAAGCCGCTAGAAAGTTTGTTTTAGATTGCAAGGACAAGTTCGTCATAAGTTAATCCTTTACTTTGCAGTACGGAGACTAGTAGTTGATAGGAGGCATTCATTGCATCTTTAGCGGAATGCTTTTGTTCTTCGGCCAATAACTGTTTATAAATAGGTTCAATTATCTGGATGCTAGAGGTTTTAGGTTTGCGTCGAACCGAATAATGACCAACCAATTTACCAGAATTGTCAAAAGAGGGAGTAACATTGGCAAATACCCAATAAAATGAACCATCTTTTGCCATGTTTTTAACATAAGCAAAAATTTCTTTATGTTGATTTAAAGTGTCCCATAATAACTTAAAGACCACTCTGGGCATGTCTGGATGGCGAATGACATTGTGTTGAGTCCCCAATAGTTCTTTTTCAGAATATCCAGAAAATTCTATGAAAATACGATTGCCGTAAGTAATGCGACCTTTAGTGTCTGTTTTTGACACAATAAAATCACTTTCTCGCATGACTTTTTCTTTATTTATTGGCGTTATTTGTTTGTTTTTCATGATGTGAGCACTTGATGATTATGGTGATTAGAAACGTGTTATTTATGAGTGTAGCTGATACTTTGAAAAATATAGGGGACATCCAAAGAAAATATAATGTTTTTAGTCATGTGACAAATTAAATAAGTTGTCTATTCTTTAAAAATTATGTCATTAATTTGAGGTGTCGGTATGTTTAAACAATTTTTTTGTTTTACGGTGTTAATCATTTCTTTGATTGGACTTTGTTCAAATAGCTTGGCAAATCTTAGTCAAATAAAAATAGTGACCGCTCCAGAAGTTAAATATATGCGTGATAATGAAGATGTGTTATTGGTTCACACACTGAGTCGAATAGAATATGAAATACATCATATTCCAGGGTCAATTCACATTGCTTCTACTGACGTTAAAAGCTCAAAAAAGATGCCAAAAGACAAAAAAAAAGCCATTGTGTTTTATTGTAATGGCGTTAAATGTCCTTATAGCAAAAGAGCGTCTGATGCGGCGATAAAAATGGGTTATCAAAATATATTTTGGTTTAAGGGAGGGATTCCTGAGTGGATTCGATTTCACTATAAAATGAACAATAATAAGATGTTAAAAAAGGTCAAAATTAAAAAACTACGCCCTTCTAAATTTCAGGCAAAAATGAACAAGGATCGTCCATTCATGTTGGATGTTCGCCCTATTAAGTGGAATATTGAACCTGCTTATATCGAAAATTCTGTTTTTATCCCATTGCTTCATTTACATGAAAAATTTCAGAGTATACCCAAAACTCGAAAAATTCTTATTGCGGATGGTTTTATGAAGCAATCATCGGCTGCTGCGAAATTTTTGACTTATAAAGGATATGATGTATTGGGCGTCCTAAAAGGAGGGATTGTGCGATGGAAAAAAGAAGGTTATCCCGTCGTTGTACCAAAATAGATTGATATGCAAATGTTTAAGCCAAAAAATTTGATCCATAAAATCATTTTAATGTTTGGTGTATTGATATCTTTTATTATTGTTAATGGGGTTTATTCAACAGCGAAGTGGTATTCTGAAGAGAGCGAAGAACAAGATAAACAATTGGATAATAAACTGACCATTGCTCATTCAATTATTGCCAATGAAATAGAAAAAATTAAAAATATTAATTTAATTGTACGGGAACAAAACGCTAAGTTTCAGGAATTAATGAATTATGATAATGATCGTGCGATTAATATTATATTGCAAGGTTATGCTCAGTCCTACAATATTGACCTGATATTATTTTTTGATCAAGATGGCTTGTTGACAACCAATCAATTGTTACGCAAAAAAAATTATCAATTTGAATATCAAACACTGTTTCAAGAACAAAACACTCAAAAAACTGGGTTAGAATTACTTCCCGCAGAATTGTTTAGTAATCAATCTACTACGGATGATGTTTTGTTATCAAAAAAGTCCATATTGTGTTTAATCACCGTGGTGGAACTGGTTGATGATGTGGGAGATGATTCTGGTTATATTGTGATACTTAAACGTTTGGATCTTTATCAGCAATTATCAACGAGAATTGCAAGCTTATCTGGTGCAGAAGTTATTTTGCATGATCAAAGTGATCAAGTGATATTGAGTAGTTTGCCACGACGCTTGTTTAGTTTAAATAAGCATAATTTACGGGTTAAGGATAAAGTTTTTGCTTCAAAGTCAATGCCTGTATTGGGTATTAATGGCAATGTTATTGCTGGTCTCGTCATTGCGGTTGACAATGCAACGTTAATTGAACAAAGTTCAGAACATGTGTTGAGTAATTTGTTCCCATTTGTTATTACCGTGGCAATTTCCATTATTATTTTTTTGATTTTAAAGTTTCTTATTTTTAACAAAGTTAATCATTTAATCAGTATTCTAAAAATTGTTGCTTCGGGTGATTTAACGGCAAGAATTAGCATCGAGAAACCCCTGGTTGCTGAGGATGAAATGAGTGAAATGATGTTGAATTTTAATCTCATGATGGATCGTATGGAAGCTTCATATCGTGAGGTAGAAAGTAATCATCAGGAGCTTGAGCGTCTTAATAAGGAAAAAAATAAATTTTTAGGTGTGGTGGCTCATGATCTTCGGTCGCCGATAGGTGCTATTAGCGGTTATGCTGAGATTTTGATTGATGAAGATGTTAATAAAGAAGAATCAAAAGAAATTATTCGAAATGTTAAGATGATTAGTCGTGACATGTTGTTGATGGTTAATGACTTATTGGATATATCGATGATAGAGCGAGGTCAATTGGTCTTGAATTTGACAGAAACCCCTATAAAAAAACTGCTTTCACGGAGAATTCAATCGCTTCATTTTAATGCGGAAAAAAAGGGTATAAAATTATTAATGAATGAAGTAGATGATGATGTTTGTTTAATTGACCCAAATCGTGTTGCCCAAGTAATTGATAATTTAATTTGTAATTCCATTAAGTTTTCACCAGAACAGTCATCTATTCAGTGTTCGGTGAAATGTGAGAAAGACCAGATGGTACTAAAAATAAGTGATGAAGGTTTCGGTATTCCAAAAAATGAGCTGAAAAATATTTTTGGCGAAGGCTCTACGACATCAACAAAATCTCGTGAAGGTGAAAAAAGTACAGGACTGGGTTTGGCAATCGTTAAAAAAATTGTTGATGCGCATGGTGGAGAGATAACGTTGAATAGTATTGAGGGTAAAGGTACTGAGTTTACAATTTTATTTCCACAAGCGTTAAGGTAACTCGCAACAAATAAACTACCCATCTTACTGGCTCTTTTGTTCGTCTTCTTTGCTACAAAAATAGTTATGGAGAGCGACTACATGCCTATTTTTGTAACAAAAAAGACAAACAAAATTTCTGCGCAATATGGGTAGTTTATTTATTGCGTGTTACCTAAATTAAGTGTGGGAAGTTATTTTGCGCTTGTTTCTAGCCACCCGTCACGGGTGGAAAAAAGGCAACTTCATCGCCATCTTTAATGGTGTGATCAGGCTTAACGTATTCCATATTAATAGAACATAATGTGCTTGCTGGCATCTCAATGGTGGTTATTTGATTCCATGCTTCATTGACTGTTTGAGCTGTTGATGCGTCTATTTGCTTATCAGAAAAGCCAATGATTTCTTTTAAGTTGGCAAATAATTTGATTTGTATCGTCATAGTGTGATTCCTTGTGATATTGAAATAATTTATCTTAAACAACTTGTTAATACAAACAGTTTTTACTGTACATTGTCTGCGTAAATCGTTATCGTACACCTGAGTTGACTAGGCAATCGCTGATTTATCAGAGGAAAGTCCGGGCTCCACAGGATAAAGCGCCAGGTAACGCCTGGGAGGTGCAAGCCTACGGAAAGTGCCACAGAAAATATACCGCCTATTTTTAATAGGTAAGGGTGAAATGGTGTGGTAAGAGCGCACCGCATTAATGGCAACATTAATGGCAGGGTAAACCCCGCTTGGAGCAAAACCAAATAGGAAAGCAGGCTGTAAGGCCATGTGTGATCCGCACAGTTTTCGGGTAGGTTGCTTGAGGTGTATGGCGACATACATCCCAGATGAATGATTGTCCACGACAGAACCCGGCTTATCGGTCAACTCTTCTTTTTTCACTACTATTATCATTCTTTAAAATTCAAAATAACCTTTTGATAACTCACAATAAATAAATTACTCATCTCGCGTGCTCTTTTGTTCACAAGCAAGGCTCGAAAGTAGCGTCTTGTCCGAGGTTATGTGGTGCGACAATTTGTCACATTTAAAATATTTTGGCTAATTGATAAACTCGCCCTAATTTAATTGTCGCCATATAAAAATCATAAGGATTAAATAAATGAGTAAAATGCACGCTATTCAGGTGATGGCTTTGACAGTCATTACTACGCCAGTCTTTGCTGAGGCACCACAAGAACTACCCGATGTGACGGTTTCTGGTATGACCCATGCGGAGAGTTTGGCATACCCTGTTAATCTTCATCAAACTGCTATTACTACCTCTGATACAGCTACGTTATTGCAGCGTGCACCTGGTGCTAATATCAATCAAAATGGAGCATTAACAGGAATTGCTCAATATCGAGGAATGTATGCTGATAGAGTGAATGTGGTGGTTGATGGAATGCATATTAATAGTGGTGGGCCAAATGGTATGGATCCAGCTTTGTCTTATATTCCACGAAGTCAATTGCAATCATTGGAAGTCGTTAGAGGCATTGCTCCTGTCAGTTCTGGCACAGAATCTATTGGGGGGACAATAATTGCCCATTCAAAATTAGGTGAATTTGGTTCAAAGGATATATTTGAAAATAAACTGAATTTTGTGTTAGGTGTTGCAGATGTTAATACCTCTAATACTGGCAATTTGCTTATCAATAGAGCCAATAAAAATCATCGGTTTCATGCTTTTGGTATTTCTGAAAAAGCCAAAAATACTAAAATTCCAGGGGGGGTAATTAAGCCCAGTGGTTATCAACGTCGTAATTTTGGAATAGGTTATGGCTTTCGTCATGATAATAATCATGAAATTAGCTTCAATTTCAGGCGTAATAGTACAGAAAGTGCAGGTACACCTGCATTGCCAATGGATATTGATTATATTAAAACAGATTTGGTAGATTTAGAATATAACGGAAATATCGGTAATAAGGCAGTACATGCCAAGCTTTATCATAGTGATGTAGAGCATGAAATGTCTAATTTTAGACTTCGCCAGCCTGTATCAGCAACTAAAACACGTTTAAACCAGGCTAGTAGCGATGGTTTGGGGTATCGTTTTGATATGACATTTGATTTTCTAAGGGGAGATTTGATGTTAGGTGTCGACGGGCATTTTGATGGGCATCAGTCTACCATCATTGATCCAGTCAATAATAAAACATTTAAAGTAAAAAACTTTAATGATGTTGAGCGCAACGTCATTGGTTTGTTTGTTGAATGGGAAGGGCAGGTTGCTGAGTTGACAAAGCTACAATTTGGAACACGTTTTAATCAAGTGAAAAGTAATGCAGGAACTGTTTATCATTCGATGGCAGGAATGATGGCGGCGATTAAAACATTACAAAATAGATTTAATGATGCAAATAAAAATCAAACAGATAACAATGTGGATGCAGTATTAAAGTTAAGCCATGGTTTTTCAAAACAATTGTCTATTTCATTGGACGCAGGACTTAAATCACGTGCTCCATCCTATCAGGAACGATATCTGTGGATGCCTCTTCAATCCACAAATGGTTTAGCTGATGGTCATAATTATGTTGGAAATATAACTTTAAAATCTGAAAAAGCAAAAGAACTCGGCGTGGGGTTAAATTGGAAAAATCGTAATAATTACGTAGCACCTCAACTGTTTTACCGAAAAGTTGATGACTTTATTCAAGGAACACCTGCTACTGATGCAGTGGTTAAAATGGTTAGCACCTCAAATGGAGATGCTAATCCATTGCAATGGGATAATGTTAATGCAATATTTTATGGGTTAGATATGGACTGGGGAATGAAATTAAATAGTGACTGGCGGATTGATGGTGTCATCAGTTATGTTCGTGGTGAACGTGATGATATTAGTGATAATTTATACCGTATTGCACCACTCAATGGCACTACCTCAATTCAACGAGTAAAAGCGGGTACAAAAATGGGTGTTGAAGTAGTTGCTTATGCTCAACAAAATAAAGTATCTGTAACGAATGATGAAAAACAATCAGGTGGTTATTCTTATTTTAATTTGTTTGGGTCAACTCATCTAATGAAAAATGTTGAACTTTCAGGAGGAATAGGAAATATTTTTAATAAAGCTTATGCCTCTCATACCGCAGGAACTAACCGAGTTGCTGATTCAGGTGTTGTTTTAGGAAAACGAATTCCAGGTGCTGGACGCAATTATTATCTGACACTATCCTACCAGCTAAAGTAATATGTATGAATTAATATAAGGTAACTCGCAATAAATAAACATCCAACTTGCTTGTACCCAACGGGCATGGCAATTTTTTTGTCCGCCTTTTTTGTTGCAAAAATAGTTGTGTAGTTCGACTACACGCCTATTTTTTCGCCTCAAAGGCAAACAAAAATCCTGCGCAATTTGGACATTTATTTATTTCGCTTCCCCTAAGTAGATGATCGTAATATTTTCATCTGCTTATATTTCTTCGCCTGACATTATTTTACGTTCATCTCTGAGTAAAATTCCTTACTTTTCTCCGTACAATGACTAGTCACTGTATTGTCAAAATTTATCCTTTTGTTTTCAGCTAAATTTGCTTCCATCATTAATGGGTTCAAATTTTTGACTCTTGCTGAAAAAATAGCAAAAATTATCTTCAGTAAAAAACCTGTTTTTCTCTAACTCGCTGAAATTACAAATAAAAAACAATTCTAGTAATCGTCCTCGTGTCAATCAGGGATATCCCGTAACTGATTGAATATTAACCATATTAGGGATAATACTTCATTGAAAATGTGTCAAAAAAACGTCCAAAATATTTTTTTTTATTCGTAACTTCTAAAACTCTTATTTTCATTTATAAGACTATTCTTTAAGTCATTGATTATCAGTCTTATTATGAATTGTCAGTTTTTTCTCTTTTGTCTCTTTTATGCAATAAAACATCGCTAAGTGACTGAACTATATGGAATCTATAGGAGGGTGGTATTGACAAAAATTTATAGAGTTTCTATAGTGGGGGTAAGTGGGAAAAAATGTATAAAAGTGGAATAAAGTGGGAAAATATGTTTTTGAGTGGTTTTGTGAATTTATCTATAAAGTCAAAAAATAGAGGTCAATAGTGTTTCGAGGCGATCAACATTTGACTATAGATGCTAAAGGGCGCATGGCGATACCAACCAAGTATCGAGAGACATTGCTTGAGCGCTATGATGGCAAGTTAGTGGTGACTGCTGACCCAGAAAGTTGCTTGTTATTATTTACTTTGCAGGATTGGGAAGAATTTGAAAGAAATTTATTGAAAGCACAAAAAGAAAAACAATTGCCAAGGCTTAAAAAACTGAAACGGTTTTATATTGGGCAGGCGACAGAATTAGAAATGGATGGTAATGGTCGAATTCTATTGCCATCTACTTTAAGAAAGTTTGCGGGCTTAGATAAAAAAATAGTGATGTGTGGACAGGGTGATCGTTTTGAAATTTGGAATGAGCAAGACTGGAATGAGCAACTCAATGATGATATGGATGAGCTGAAAGATTTGGCAGCATTATTTTAAATGGAAAAATTAAAAAACCACCTTCCTGTGTTATTGAACGAAGCAGTTGATGCCTTAAATATTATTGAAGATGGCATATATATAGATGGTACATTCGGTCGAGGCGGACATTCACGAAAAATTTTAGAACAATTGGGTGAAAATGGTCGATTGATTGTCGTAGATAAAGATCCTGATGCTATTCAATCTGCACATCATCTTGCTGTTGAAGACCAACGAGTTTCTGTTATTCATGTCTCGTTTGCCAATTTAGTTCCGATCATTGAGAGGCGACAGTTAACGGGGAAAGTTAATGGCATTTTGTTGGACTTGGGGGTTTCATCTCCTCAGCTCGATATGGCATCCAGGGGTTTTAGTTTCATGAATGATGGCCCGTTGGACATGAGAATGGATACTGAACATGGACAATCAGCCAGAGAATGGTTGGCTCATGTTAAAGAAAAAACATTGTCAGCTATTATCAAAAAATATGGTGAAGAAAAACACAGTAAATTGATTGCTCGTGGCATAAAAAACTATCAACTTGAAAATGAAATTAAAACAACGCTTCAACTGGCAAAAATAATTGAAGATTCAGCACCAAGAAGAGAGAAGCACAAACACCCAGCAACAAGAAGTTTTCAAGCCATTAGAATTTTTATTAATGAAGAATTAACCGATTTGGAGGCTTGTTTAAAATCAATTGTCGATTTGTTGGCAAAAAATGGGCGATTGTCGGTGATCAGTTTTCATTCATTAGAAGATCGAATCGTTAAAAGATTCATTCGCAAACAATCTAAAGGTGACCCTTATCCAGATAACTTTCCAGTCAGGCAATGTGATTTGAATCCGACCATGAAAAGTGTGGGTAAGGCCATTTTCCCAAGTGAGGAAGAAATTAAGCAAAATGTTCGGTCTCGTAGTGCCGTTTTAAGGATTGCTGAAAAGTTAAGATGAAGTTTAAATTGGGTGTGATTTTTGGTTTGGCGGGTTTAATTGTGATGTCCAGTTTGGGTTTAATTTACAACAAACATGCCAATCGACAATTGATTGCTGAATTAAGAGAATTACAAAATCAGAATGATTTATTGCATATTAAAAATGGTCAATTGCAATTAGAGTTTGGTGCATGGACAACGCACCAAATGATTGAGCAAAAAGCAAAAAATCAAATTGGGATGAAATACCCAGAAATAAATAAAATGTTTATCATAAAAAGTGAAAAAAGTCATGTGGGTTACTGAATCACATAAAGGCGAATATCAAAATTTTCCCAAACGAAAATTGAGCGTGCTTGTTGCTATGTCTTTGGTTGCTATTGTCTTAATGGCAAGATCGATTGACGTGCAAGTTATTAATAATGATCAGTTACAAAATCAGGGTGATAAACGTCACATCAGAACCTTACAAACACAAGCTTATCGAGGTAAAATAAGTGATCGATTTGGTCGTCCTTTGGCGATTAGTACACAAGTTCATTCTATCTTTATTAATCCAAGGTTGATTAGTAAAGATGCTGATTGGATCGCTGATTTAGCAGATATTTTAGATTTGAAAAAAAAGCGTATCATCAATAAAATTGAAAAAAATAAACATCGCTATTTTGCTTATATAAAAAGGTGGGTAACACCTGCGACAACGGCCAAGGTCAATGCATTAATTAAGCAACATTCAATCAAAGGATTGTCGTTATTACCAGAATATAGGCGTTTTTATCCAATGGGTGAAATGTTCGCTCAAGTCGTTGGTTTCACCAACATTGATGACAAAGGGCAAGAAGGTATTGAGTTGGCATATAATCATTATTTAAAAGGAACGCCAGGCAAGCTACAAATAAAAAGAGATGCGAAACGAGAGATTATTGAAACAATCGGTATTAAATATAAAGAAAAAATAGGCAATGACTTGGTTTTAAGTCTGGATTCTAATATACAACATTTATTGCATCGAGAATTAAAAATTGCATTTGAAAAACATAATGCTAGATCAGCTTCTGCGGTTATTTTAGATGTGAATACAGGTGAAGTGGTGGCTATGTCGAATCAACCATCATTTAACCCAAATAATAGAAGTAGTCTGAATGCAACTCAACTAAGAAATCGTGCCGTTACTGATGTTTTTGAGCCAGGTTCTACTGTTAAGCCCTTTACCGTGGCAATTGGCTTGGAATCAGGATTGTTTAATGAAAAAAGTTTAATTGATACCACTGAAGGTCGATTGAATGTAGGTAGTCATTTGGTTAAAGATATTCATGATTACGGTAAAATAAATTTAGCTACTGTTATTCGAAAGTCCAGTAATGTCGGTGCAAGTACAATTGCATTATCATTAGATTCAGAATTTTATTGGAGAACATTGTCAAATATTGGTTTTGGTGAAGTCACTCAGAGTGGTTTTCCTGGTGAAACCACAGGAAAATTATTTCATTACAAGCGATGGAGTCGATTTAAACAGGCATCAATGGCATTTGGTTATGGTTTTTCATTAACAACATTACAGTTAGCTAAAGCTTATGTGGTGCTGGCATCGGGTGGTTACAATAAACCTATTTCTTTTACCAAAGTAGAAGGTGATATTTCAGGGACCAGAGTTTTTTCAAGAAAAACCACAGAAAAAGTATTGAGAATGATGGAAGCAGTTGTCAGAGAAAAAGATGGGACTGGACAATTGGCGCAAATAAAAGGTTATCGAATTGCTGGAAAAACAGGAACAGTCCATAAATATCGGTCAGGTGGTTATGAAGAGGCGCGGTATTTGTCTTTGTTTTCAGGTGTTGTTCCTGCCAGTAATCCAAAATATGTTATGGTGACGATGGTTAATGATCCAAAATCAGGTAAGTATTACGGTGGACAAGTCGCTGCTCCCGTTTTTTCAAATGTAATGAGTAAAGTCTTGAGAATGAAAAATGTATTGCCTGATGATTTATCCAGTTTGGATATAAAAACAGCCAATAATAGTTGGACACATTAAGTTAATGAATGAAGAATTTATTTCATTTTTATCCGATATCAGCGGTGTTTCAAATATTAATAATGTGAATTTTGGTGACTTAACTTTAGACAGTAGAGAGATTATTCCAGGAGATTGTTTTATTGCTTTAAATGGGGTGAAACAACATGGTTTGACATTTTCCAGACAAGCCATAAAAAATGGAGCGAAAGCTATTGTTTATGAGGCTGAAGGTATTGAAATAAACGATTTTGTTGGTGAGACAGAAGGTGTCCTATTATTGCCTGTCTTGGGGTTAAAAGATAAGTTAGCTGAGTTAGCGAAAAAGTTTTATGGCAATCCGTCTGACAAACTTAAATTAATCGGCATAACGGGGACAAATGGAAAAACATCGTGTAGTCATTTTGCGGCTGAATGTTTAAATCAAAAATATAAATCAGCTGTCATGGGAACGATTGGAAACGGTATTGTTGGGCATTTAAAGCAGTCATCTCATACAACGTTAGATATTATTTCTATTAATAAAATGCTAAATGACTTTAGCAAAGATGATGTTAAGAATGTTGTGATGGAAGTTTCATCGCATGGCTTGGATCAGGGGCGAGTTGCAGAACTTAAATTTCAAACCGCTGTATTTACCAATTTGACGAGAGACCATTTGGACTACCATAAAACAACAGAAAATTATGCAAAATGTAAGCTGAAATTGTTTGCCATGAAAGATTTAAAAAATGCAGTTGTTAATGTAGATGATCCTTTTAGTCAAACCATTTTGGATCATTTAAATCATCAAATTAATGTGATTGTTTATGGGATTAAATGGGTTAAAACAGACAAAAATTATGTTTTTGCTCGTGATATAACATTTGAACCCAATGGGATGGTTGTTAATTTTACATCATCCTGGGGTGATGGGGTTTTCAATACAAAATTATTGGGTGATTTTAATGTCAGTAATCTTTTGGCTGTACTAGGCATATTATTTTGTTCTGGAATAACCGTAGATAAGGCCATTAATTATATACAATCAGTGAACAATGTAGCGGGTAGAATGGAAAAGTTTACGGCTAATAACTTACCAAAAGTTATAGTGGATTATGCGCATACTCCCGATGCTTTAGAAAAGGCATTAAAGACTTTAAATTCACATTGTGATGGGAAAATATGGTGTGTTTTTGGTTGTGGTGGATCAAGAGACCAAGGTAAAAGAAAAATAATGGGAGCCATTGCTGAACAAATGTGCGATCAGATTGTCCTAACAGATGATAATCCTCGAGAAGAACAATCTGAAAAAATTATAGAAGATATTTTACTGGGTATGATCAATAAGCCGATGGTAATAATTAAGCAAGATAGGCGACAAGCGATCGAATATGCTGTGACTAACGCAGATATGAATGATTTTGTTCTGGTGGCAGGTAAAGGCCATGAAAATTATCAGGAAATTAACGGAAGGCGTTTGCCTTATTCTGATAGAGAGATTGTTAGTAATCTTGGAATGCTGAATTAATGTTTAACATGACCTTATCAAAATTAGCAAAAATAGTTGATGGTTGTTTGTATGGGGATGATGAATCTTTTGAGTGTATATCATCAGATACTCGTGCGATTAAACAAGGCGATCTTTATTTGGCTATTAAGGGTGAAAGTTTTGATGGTCATCAATTTGTTGATGAGGCAAAGAAAAAAGGTGCTGTTGCCGCTATTGTTAGTCAAAAAAATGATTATTTAATGCCTATTGTTGTGGTGGATGATACCGTCATTGCTTATGGTAAGTTGGCGGCATACTGGAGACAACAATGTAAGCTTAAAGTGGTTGCATTGACGGGAAGTAATGGCAAAACGACTGTTAAAGAGATGATTGCCGCTATTTTGTCACAAAAACAGCCAACTTTATCCACTCAAGGTAATTTTAATAATGAAATTGGATTGCCTAAAACATTGATGAATTTAACAGAGAAGCATCATTTTGCAGTCATAGAAATGGGTGCGAACCATATGGGTGATATTGCTTATTTAAGTCAGATAACAAAGCCTGATATTGGGTTAATTACCAATGTGGGAAGTGCTCATCTGGAGGGGTTTGGTTCCGAGGCTGGTGTGGCAAAAACCAAAGGTGAAATAATTGATGCTTTGTCATTAAATGGCATCATGGTTTTAAATGCAGATGATAAATATTTTTCTGAGTGGAAGCAACGAGCCAATGGTAAAGAAATTATTAGTTTTGCAATGTTATCTGAGGCAGATATTTCAGTAAATCGCATTGCTGAAAAAATTGAAATAAAAAACAATCAGTTTTATCAGCAGTATGACGTTATTACGCCGATTGGTCATGTATCAATTAAGTTGTCATTGGCAGGAGCGCATAATGTGATGAATTCGTTGTCTGCCATTGCCGTTGCTATTGGCTTAGATTGTACTTTAGCAGAAATAAAGCAAGGTTTAGAATCAATAAGACCTGTTAAAGGTCGATTATGCCCAATGTTTGATGAACAAGGTGTTTGCTGGATTGATGATACTTATAATGCAAACCCAACATCGAGCCAGGCAGCATTAGATGTTTTAAGTCGATGTGATGGTGAGCGTATATTTGTTCTAGGTGATATGGCAGAATTAGGAGATGATTCTGTTAAGTTACATGAAAAAATAGGTTGTCAGGCAAAAAAACAAGGTATTCAAACGATGTTTGCCATTGGTAAGGATAGTCAATATGCGATTGAACAGTTTGGTGAAAATGGGAAACATTTTGATGTTATAAACGAACTAATTGAGTCGCTTGACAATCAATTAAAATCACCAATGACTATTTTAGTCAAAGGTTCAAGGTCACAAAAAATGGAACGTGTGATTAATTATTTTAACAAATAAAGAATAAATTTATGTTACTGGCTTTAGCTGATTATTTAACTCAATATCACAGTGGTTTTAATGTTTTCCAATATTTAACCATGCGAGGTATTTTAGCAACTCTAACCGCATTAATAATTTCATTTATTGTGGGACCCATCATGATAAAGAAATTGAGTTTTCATCAAATTGGTCAAACTGTTCGGGATGATGGACCTGAGAGTCATTTGAGTAAAGCGGGTACCCCCACCATGGGTGGCGCATTAATCTTAGTAACAATCAGTATTGCAACCTTGTTGTGGGCTGATTTATCCAATCGATATATTTGGGTTGTTTTAGCGGTTACATTGGCTTTTGGCGTAATTGGTTTTTATGATGATTATAAAAAGCTGGTGCTCAATGACTCAAAAGGCTTGATCGCCCGTTATAAATATTTTTGGCAGTCAGTGTTTGGTTTGGGTGCGGCAATATTTTTATATATGACGGCGACAATGCCAGCTGAAACACAATTATTGATTCCCTTTTTTAAAAATATTTCATTAGAAATGGGTTGGTTGTTTATACCATTAACTTATTTTGTGATTGTTGGCACAAGCAATGCTGTTAATTTGACCGATGGCTTAGATGGTTTGGCAATCATGCCGACAGTGATGGTTGGTGGTGCATTGGGGCTTTTTGCGTATGTTTCAGGGCATGCAAAATTTGCTGCTTATTTGACAATACCCTTTTTACCTGAAGTGGGTGAAGTCATTGTTTTCTGTGGTGCATTGGTTGGTGCAGGCTTGGGTTTTTTATGGTTTAACGCTTATCCCGCCCAGGTATTCATGGGGGATGTTGGAGCTTTGGCTTTGGGGGCAGCACTTGGAGTTGTTGCTGTTGTTGTCAGGCAAGAATTGGTATTGGTTATTATGGGTGGGGTATTTGTTGCTGAAACGGTATCTGTTATTTTGCAAGTTGCTTCCTTTAAATTAAGGGGTAAGAGAATTTTTAGAATGGCACCGATACACCATCATTTTGAACTAAAAGGATGGCCTGAGCCAAGAGTTATCGTGAGATTTTGGATTATTACAGTTATTCTGGTTTTGATAGGATTGGCATCATTAAAGATACGATAATGAATAATTCTATCATTTTAATTGTGGGTTTAGGGAAAACTGGATTGTCATGTTTGAAATTTTTAAGCCAATCAAGTGCTCAAATTTTGATCAATGACAGTAGAAAAAATCCACCAGGAATAGATATTGTCAAAAAAAACTATGCAGATTGTGCATTGGTTTTAGGTCAATGGGATAAAAATTATTTTGAGCGGGCAGATGAAATCGTACTAAGCCCTGGCGTATCGTTGCAAGAACCATTGGTTAAAGAGGCTATTGAGAGCGGTAAAAAAGTCTATGGTGATATTGAATTATTCGTTAATCATGTTGATAAACCTATTGTTGCAATCACTGGTTCTAATGGCAAAAGCACGGTAACAACCATGGTGGGTAAAATGGCAGAAAATGCCAATTTAAATGTAAAGGTGGGTGGTAATATTGGTGTTCCAGCACTTGATTTGTTGGGTGATGAAAAAACGGATTTATATGTACTGGAATTATCCAGTTTTCAATTAGACACTGTATTGTCATTGAGTGCTGATGTTGCGATTGTGTTGAATGTTAGTCCAGATCATATGGATCGTTACTCAGATATGCAACATTATACTGAGTCAAAGCAGAAAATTTATCAAAATGCTCGTGTCAAAGTGGTTAATAAAGACGAAATTAGAGTTGGGTTAATGGTTAAGGCTGAAGAAAATCAGGTTCGTTTTGGAATGAGCGAGCCTGGAGACAATGAATTTGGAATTCGTAAAATAACAGATAAAAGTTATTTGGCTTATGGTAATGAAAATTGGTTAAATATCAGTCAATTAGGTGTGATTGGCGAACACAATATAGCCAATTCATTGGCTGCTTTATCCATAGGGCAGTCGCTTGGCTTTTCTAAAGAGTCGATGTTGCAAACACTTAAAACATTTTCTGGATTGGCTCATCGTACTGAAATGATTAAGTATAAAAATGGAATTAAATGGATTAATGATTCTAAAGCCACAAATGTTGGAGCCAGCGTTGCCGCTATTAAGGGGTTACAGCAACCCATTATTTGGATTGCAGGTGGAGAAGCAAAAGAAGATGATTTTTCTGAACTGGTCAAAGTAGTAAAAAATAAAGTGAAACTGGCTTTATTAATGGGAAAAGATGCAAAATTAATTGCTGATTCGATACAGAAAGAGGTTCCTGTCATGCAGGTGTCATCGTTAAAAAAAGCAGTTATTGAGGCAAAAAATAATGCGACTAAAGGAGATGTGGTTTTATTGTCTCCTGCTTGTGCAAGTTTTGATCAATTTAAGAATTTTGAAGACAGAGGTTGTCAATTTAAATTGGCCGTTGAACAGGTGGCACAATGACAATTGTCTGGACAGCAGGTAGTCGGCCTCAAAGTAGCGAAGAATCTAAGTCAAATAATCCAATAAAAATGGATTATTGGTTGATCGGTGCTGTGACTATTTTGGTGGCAATGGGGCTGGTTATGGTTGCCTCTGCATCATTACATATTAATGCAAGTAATAGTTGGTATTACTTTAATCGTCAGTTGTTTTTTGTCGTCATTGGCGGTTTGTCTGGTTATGTGGTTTTTCATCTCGAACTGGATTTTTGGCGACGTAATGGTATTTTTTTATTCTTGTTTGGTTTGGTTTTGTTGGTTGTTGTTCTTATACCTGGTGTGGGAAAAGAAATTAACGGCAGTACCCGTTGGATTAGTTTGGTGGTTTTTAATATACAACCATCTGAATTGATGAAGTTATTTGTGGTGATTTATGTGGCAGGTTACTTATGTCGTCATGCGCAGGAAGTTTGTAAATCATGCGTAGGCTTTTTAAGGCCCATTGCACTGATTATTTTGACAGGAATTTTATTGATTTGTGAGCCTGACTTTGGTTCATTCGTGGTGGTGTTGACCACGGTGTTGTGTATGATGTTTTTGGCTGGAGCACAATTAAAACAATACATTGCATTTATCTTGATCGCAATGATTGCGTTGGCTTTATTGGTATACATTGAACCTTATAGATTTGAACGATTGTTGGCGTTTTTAAATCCACAAGAATCTGCAAATAAAGGTGGTTATCAATTATTGCAATCATTGATTGCATTGAGTCGAGGTGAATTATTCGGTGTGGGGTTGGGTAATAGTGTGCAGAAATTATTTTATTTGCCAGAAGCTCATACTGATTTTTTACTGGCTGTTATTGGCGAAGAACTAGGTTTGATCGGTGTTTATACCGTGATTTTATGTTATTTGATTATCCTTTTTAGATCATTTCAAATTGGTTGGAGAGCAGAGTTGCTAGAAAATCGTTTTTTTGCCTATATTGCCTACGGTTTAGGCATATTGCTGACCATTGAGGCTTTTATAAATATAGGCGTTAATATGGGTGTATTGCCAACGAAAGGCCTGGCATTGCCGTTCATGAGTTATGGTGGTAGTAGTCTGATTGTTTCTTGTGTGATGATTGCCATTATTTTGCGTATTCATCATGAGGTGATGAGTGTTAAAAAACCTAAGTCAAAAAGGAGTCGGCGTTGGGCACCTGTATTATGATCATGGCTGGTGGCACGGGAGGTCACATTTATCCCGCATTGGCTGTTGCTGAGTTATTGCAAAAAAAAGGTTGTGAAGTTTTTTGGATGGGAACTCCCAATGGGATGGAATCCACCATTATACCGAAATGTGGCATTGCAATGCATTGTGTATCTATCAGCGGATTGAGAGGAAAAGGTATTACAAGTTTGGCGATGGCTCCAATTAAGTTAGTAATTGCTTTGTCTCAAGCAGGATTGATTATACTGAAAAAAAAACCTGATGTTGTTTTAGGCATGGGAGGGTTTGTTACAGGGCCTGGTGGATTAATGAGTTGGTTTCTAAGGAAACCATTGGTTATTCATGAGCAAAATGCCATTGCGGGAATGACGAATCGTTTATTATCTAAAATAGCTAACCGAGTGTTAGAGGCTTTTCCTCGTAGTTTTGGAAAGAATGTTTCATGCCAATTAACAGGAAATCCAATCAGAGGTAATGTATTGAATGTGAGTGAGCCTGGCATACGATTAAAATCTCATTCGGGAAATTTAAGAATTTTAGTGATTGGTGGAAGTCTGGGTGCTGTTGCCATTAATCAGGTTTTACCTAAAGCATTGAAACGAATAGATGAAGCGGTTAGGCCAGAGGTTTGGCATCAGGTTGGTAAGAAAAATATTGAACAAGCTGAGCATGATTATGGTGAGTTGGCGGTGTCTGCAAAAGTTGTCCCATTCATAGAAAATATGGGTGAAGCTTATGAATGGGCGGACATTGTGTTGTGTCGAGCTGGCGCACTAACCATTGCTGAAATCATGAGCGTGGGTATAGCTTCAATATTGGTGCCATATCCCTATGCTGTTGATGATCATCAATCTAAAAATGCAAGTTTTTTACTTGAAAAGAAGGCAGCAATATTGTTGCCACAAGATCAATTGGATGAAGTAAAGTTGGCAGATAATTTTATGTATTTTGAAAATAATCGACAGGAGTTGTTGGAAATGGCGGAATCGGCAAAATCTTGCGGTATTAAAAACTCAGCTGAACAAGTTGCTGATATTTGCATGGGTGTGCTCCAATGAGGCAAGATCAGCACATTGTGAAAATTGTTGATAGTATCATGGATAGAAGTCGTAATGTCCATATGATCGGTATTGGCGGTTCTGGTATGGGTGGAATTGCTGAGGTATTACACAATTTGGAATATAATGTCAGCGGTAGTGATTTGAATGATAATGCGGTTACTGAGCGACTTTCCTCCTTGGGTATCAAAATAACCAAAGGTCATTTTAAAGAATCTATAGAAAATTGCGATGTTGTCGTTATATCTAGTGCAGTTAATAATGAAAATCCAGAGGTGATGGCTGCCAGAGAACAAAAAATACCCGTTATTCCACGAGCAGAGATGTTGGCAGAGTTGATGCGTTTTCGATATGGTATTGCGGTTGCAGGAACTCATGGAAAAACCACAACAACCAGCTTAGTCGCTAGTTTATTGGCAGAAGCAAAATTAGATCCAACTTATGTTATTGGTGGTTTATTAAATAGTTCTGGTAGCCATTCAAAGTTGGGGACAGGGCATTATTTGGTCGCAGAGGCAGATGAAAGTGATGCTTCATTTTTATACTTACAACCAATGATGTCGATTGTTACCAATATTGATATGGATCATATGGGAACATACGGTGGTGATTTTAATAAGCTAAAAGAAACTTTTATTGAATTCATACATCATTTACCTTTTTATGGGTTGGCAGTTTTATGCAATGAGGATGAAAATATTCGAGCCTTATTACCGCAATTGTCAAAACCGTATATAACCTATGGTCTCGATTCATCTGCTGATATATGGGCGCATGATATTGATCAAAATGGTGTGGAAACTCATTTTAGTGTTTCCAGAAAAAATAAAAGTAACTGGTTGCGGGTTACGTTGAATATGCCAGGTGTTCATAATGTGTTGAATGCATTATCTGCCATAGCTATTGCTGCAGAGTTAAATGTATCTGATGAATCGATATTATCGGCACTAAAATACTTTCAAGGTATCGGTCGTCGATTTCAGACTCAAGGTGATTGTGAAATTAATTCAAAAAAAGTAATGTTTATTGATGATTATGGGCATCATCCCAGAGAAATCGATGCTACAATATTAGCAGTAAGGGAAGGCTGGCCAGATAGACGATTGGTTTTGGTTTTTCAGCCACACCGATACAGCCGAACCAGAGACCTTTTTGAAGATTTTGTGAATGTTTTATCAAAAACAGATGTTTTATTGTTAACAGAGGTTTTTGCTGCTGGAGAAGATCCCGTAATTACTGCAGATGGTCGTTCTTTAAGTCGGTCTATTCGAAATCGTGCAGAAATAGATCCGATTTTTGTAGAATCTTTGGAAAATGTGCCTAAAATATTAGCAGGTGTCATTCAGAATGATGATATTATTTTGACCATGGGTGCTGGAAGTATCGGCTCATTGTCAATAGATTTGAAAAATAAAATTTTAAAAATAGAAAAATAGAAAAATAGAAAAATAGAAAAATAAAAACTAAAAAACTAACGGCTCATAGAAGTCAGTTATATAAAAATGAAAATTAGTACCAAAGGAGATTTACTGTACAGCGAACCGATGTCTCGTCATACAACTTGGCGTGTGGGCGGTCCTGCCGAATATTATTATCAACCTGCTGATTCTGATGATCTGGTCAATTTTTTAACTGACTTGGATTCAACTGTTCCCTTATTTTTGCTGGGATTGGGTAGTAATTTGCTGGTTAGAGATGGCGGTATTGACGGAGTTGTCATCGCTACAGCTGGTCGATTGAATGATTTTAAGTTGTTGACAGAAAATTTAATTAGAGTTGAAGTCGGTGTGCCATGTGCCATTGTTGCAAGAAAAACAGTCAATATGAATTTATCGGGTGCTGAATTTTTGGCTGGAATTCCTGGAACAATGGGTGGTGCTTTAGCGATGAATGCAGGAGCCTTTGGCGGTGAAACTTGGAGCATTGTTGAATGTGTTGAGACAATAGATCGAAAGGGTCGAATTCGTTGTCGAAATAAGGATGATTTTGAAATTGGTTATCGGTTTGTTCATGGTGCCAATGAAGAATGGTTTTTAGCCGCACATTTGAGATTAAGCAAAAATCAATCAGGCCTGGGGAAAGTTGAAATTAAAGAATTATTAAAAAAACGAAGTCTTTCACAACCCACAAAATGGCCAAGTTGTGGATCAGTTTTTAAAAACCCTGAAAATCATTTTGCTGCAAAATTAATTGAAGAATCAGGTTTAAAAGGTAAAAAAATTGGGGGTGCCCAAGTTTCTGAAAAACATGCAAATTTTATAATAAATTTAGGTGACGCAAAGGCGTCAGACATTGAAGCATTAATGAACGACATAATCGAAACAGTGAATGAAAAATTTAACATTAAATTACAGTCAGAAGTCCATGTCATTGGTAAGTTGTTGGATGACCCTAAATGAACATTAAAAAAAATAAACAATTTGGTAAAGTGGCTGTTTTATTGGGTGGATCATCATCTGAACGAGAAATTTCATTAAAAAGTGGCCAAGCTGTTTTTAATGCATTAATTAGGCAAGGTGTCGATGCTGTTTCAATCGATGTGGATGATCATATATTGCAGTCTCTGCAAACTGAGCATTATGATTGTGCTTTTATTGTGTTGCATGGTGCAGGCGGAGAAGATGGTGTTATTCAAGGTGCATTGGAAACCATCAAGCTACCTTATACTGGAACAGGTGTCATGGGTTCTGCCTTGGCAATGGATAAAATAAAAACCAAGCAAATTTGGCAAAGTTGTAATTTACCTACTCCATCTTATGTTGTGGTACAGCATAAAGCTGATTTGCTTGATGTGCCCAAAAAATTAAATTGGCCAGTGATTGTTAAGCCCGTGACAGGTGGTTCAAGCATCGGCATGGCAAAAGTTGAAAGTGAGGTCGAGTTGATGGTTGCCTGGGAAAATGCCAGGCAATATGATTCGGTAGTTTTGGTTGAGCAGTGGATTGTTGGTAAAGAATACACCATATCAATTTTGGATAATAATGCATTGCCAGTTATCAAACTGAAAACCCCAAATGAGTTTTATGATTATGAGGCAAAATACGCATCAGAAACAACTCAGTATGAATGTCCTTGTGGCTTAACTGAAGATCAAGAATTTGCAGTTAAAGCCATTGCGCTTCAGGCATTTAATGTACTGGATTGCAAAGATTGGGGGAGAGTTGATGTGATGGTGGATGATTATAATAAGTTGTGGCTGTTGGAGGTTAATACCGTTCCAGGAATGACTGATCATAGTTTGGTGCCTATGGCTGCTAAAGCTGATGGTATGGGATTTGATGAGTTGGTGTTGAAAATATTAGATTTATCTGTGCATTGAAGTAGGTATGAAATTCTTAAGTAAATTTTTAATGTTGATTGGAATATCTGTTGCGGTTATCTACGCTGTTTTTTCATCAATGGATCCAAAGGCATTTCCTATAAGCCATATTATTATCAATGAAGAGGTTAAAAATGTATCTTCGGCAATGATAGAAGATGCAATTAAAGATGAATTGAATGTTGGTTTTTTTAAAATTGAATTGGATCGAGTTAGCCAGAAAATTTTGAGTTTACCGTGGGTAAATCAGGTAAAGGTGAAAAAAATTTGGCCATCATCAATAAAAATTACCATTGTGGAGCAGATAGCGGTTGCTCGTTGGAGTGAACAATTTATTATCGATCAAGACGGAAAGTTGTTTTCACCGATTGTTTTGTCAGATAAGCAATTATTGCCTCTGTTTTTGGGTGGTAAAAAGGATATTAAAAAAATGATTTCAATTTATGGGTTGCTTGATAAGTCAATTGAAAAAATGGGTGTATCAATTACCTCTTTGATGTTTAAGAATAATCTTTGGTCACTGGTTTTGAGTAATGATATTAATGTTATCTTGGGTAAAAAAGATATTGCGTTTCGATTCAAAAGGTTTTCAGAATTATTTAAAAATCAATTAAATAAACAGGAGCGTAAAATCGATCAAATTGATTTGCGCTACTCTAATGGTTTCGCAGTGAAATGGAAGCAAGCTCAGCAGATGATGTATTTGGAAGGTAATGTTTAATGACTAAGAGACAGGATAGTAAATATATCGTCAGTTTAGATATTGGTACTTCAAAAGTTGTTGCAACGGTTGCCGAAATTAATGATGAAGGTGAGGTTGAAATTATTGGTATTGGTTCGCATCCTGCTCGTGGTATGAAAAAGGGTGTGGTCGTTAATATTGATTCTACTGTTCAATCTATTAAACGTGCCGTTGAAGAAGCTGAATTGATGGCTGGTTGTGAAATACAGTCAGTGTATACAGGTATTGCTGGGAGTCATATTAGAAGTTTAAATTCTCATGGAATAGTTGCGATCAAAGATAAAGAAGTTGGGCCAGACGATGTGTCGAGAGTTATTGATGCGGCAAAAGCAGTGGCCATTCCTGCGGATCAAAAGATTTTACATATTTTACCCCAAGAATTTTTAATCGATAATCAAGAAGGTATTCGTGAGCCTATTGGAATGTCTGGTGTTCGTCTTGAGGCAAAAGTTCATATTGTAACAGGTGCAGTCAGTGCGGCTCAAAATATTATTAAATGTGTTGGTTTGTGTAATTTGGATGTTGATGATGTGATTCTTGAGCAATTGGCATCAAGCTATGCGGTGTTAACAGAAGATGAAAAAGAGTTGGGTGTTTGTCTGGTTGATATTGGTGGTGGAACAACGGATATCGCTATTTTTACTGAGGGTGCAATAAGGCATACTGCTGTGATTCCCATTGCAGGAGATCAAGTGACCAATGATATAGCGGTAACATTAAGAACGCCAACGCATCATGCAGAAAAGATTAAAATAAAATATGGCTGTGCATTAACTCAATTGGCAGGCGATGAAGAATTTATTGAGGTTCCTAGTATTGGGCAGCGTCCTTCCAGGCGTTTGTCTCGACATACGTTGGTGGAAGTAGTTGAACCACGCTATGAAGAATTGTTTTTATTGATACAGGAAGAGTTAAGGCGTAGTGGTTTTGAGGAAATAATTGCCGCTGGTGTTGTTTTAACGGGTGGCAGTTCAAAAATGGAAGGCTTGATTGATTTGGCAGAAGAAGTTTTTCACATGCCTGTTCGTTTGGGTGATCCAAAATATGTTTCGGGATTAACCGATGTCATCAGTAATCCTATCTATGCAACAGCTGTTGGTTTGTTATTGTTTGGTTCGGATCAAGAAGCAATGTCGCATGAGCATATTGAAATAAATGGATTTAAAGGTATTTGGGAAAGAATGAAAAGTTGGTTTCACGGGAATTTTTAACCTAAATCAAATGATCATTTGATTGTTCGGTTTGGGTTTAAGTTTAGGGAGAATCTCAAAAGGGAGAGATTTAATCTTCACGGATGTTAATAAATAATAATAACAATAATAATTTTAAAATTTTAATAAAATAGTAATCACAGAGGAGTTTTATTATGTTTCAATTGATGGATGCATGTCCAGAAAGCGCAAATATTAAAGTAATGGGTGTTGGTGGCGGTGGTGGTAATGCTGTTAAGCACATGATGAATGCAAATATTGGCGGGGTCGATTTTATTTGCGCTAATACCGATGCGCAAGCATTAAAAAATCTAGAAGATTGTACCGTTTTGCAATTGGGTACAGATATTACCAAGGGTTTGGGAGCAGGTGCAAATCCTGAAATTGGTAGAAAATCGGCGATGGAAGATCGTGAAAGAATTAAAGAAATTCTGGACGGTGCGGACATGGTTTTTATTACTGCTGGAATGGGTGGCGGAACAGGAACAGGTGCGGCTCCCGTGGTTGCTCAAGTTGCCAAAGAAATGAATATATTGACGGTTGCTGTCGTGACAAAGCCTTTTCCTTTTGAAGGTGCCAAGCGCATGAAATTGGCTGAAGAAGGTATTAAAGAATTGTCGCAATCTGTTGATTCATTAATTACCATTCCAAATGAAAAGTTGCTGACTGTTTTAGGTAAAAACCTAAGTTTGTTAGATGCTTTTAGTTCTGCTAACGATGTTTTATTTGGTGCAGTTCGTGGTATTGCTGAATTAATTACCTGTCATGGTTTAATCAATGTGGATTTCGCGGATGTTAGCACTGTAATGCGTGAAATGGGCTTGGCAATGATGGGAACTGGTGTTGGTAAAGGGGATGAGCGGGCTAGAGAAGCTGCTGAGTCAGCTATTCATAGTCCATTATTAGAAGATCTTAGTCTGGTCGGTGCAAGAGGCGTATTGGTTAATATTACTGCGGGATTAGATTTGTCAATCAGTGAATTTGAGGAAGTGGGTAATATTATTCGAGATATCGCTTCAAATGATGCCACCATTGTTGTCGGTACGGTTATTGATAATGAAATGGATGGAGAGATGAGGGTGACTGTTGTTGCAACGGGCTTGGGTGCTGAAGAAATTGCTCAAATTGAAGAGGAAATTAAGCCAGAAGTTCATCTTGTGTCTGATAACCAACAAATTCATCATGCAGCACCAATAAAGGCTGTGGCTAATGGTGATATTTCTTATGATCAATATGATGTGCCTGCTTCCATTAGAAATAAATCAAAAATATCTGCCGCTGGAGATGTTGTTCAGTCAAATGATGAAAAATGGATTGATATTCCAGCCTTTCTGAGACGACAGGCAGATTAGTTTCTATTATTTCGTTGCTGTATAAAAAGGGGTGGTCGTTATTGTCATCCCTTATTTTTTTATCTCTTCAGATACTCTTCACTATATAAATAAGTATAAAAAAACTTTTTAATGAGAAATTCATCACAGATTTCCTTGACAAAAAGTCAGATGATGTTTCAATTACTAAGGAATGGTGGTTTTTTCATTTGAGCAAACAACAACAAATAATTATAATAAAAACACAATAAAACATAAAAACAACAAAAAATTTAAAAATGTTGCTTTTTGTCTATTCTATTGCTATAGTGTTATTAAATAGAGACAAAAAACACTTTTGGGGATAGATCGGGGGATTGGGTTATGATAATGCAGAGAACTTTACGCAATGTTATTCGTGCTACTGGTGTTGGTTTGCATACGGGAGATAAGGTTTATCTAACGTTGCGTCCTGCTGCTGCGAATACGGGGATAGTTTTCCGACGGGTAGATTTAGATGAGCCGACTCTTATTCATGCCATCGCTGAAAATGTTAGTGATACTCGTTTATCTACCACATTATCAGAATCAGGTACAAAAGTTTCAACTGTTGAGCATTTGTTGTCTGCTTTTGCAGGGCTTGGTATTGATAATGCTTATATCGATCTTAGTTCACCTGAAGTGCCTATAATGGACGGCAGTTCTGGTCCATTTGTTTTTTTAATACAATCAGCGGGTGTTGTTGAGCAAAAAGCACCTAAAAAATTCATTAGAATTAAAAAACCAATTATTGTTAAAGAAGACGATAAGTGGGCAAAATTTGAACCATTCGATGGTTTTAAAGTAACTTTTGAAATCAATTTTGATCATCCAGCATTTAAAAATGCTTCACAAAAATCAACCATAGATTTTTCTTCGACCTCATTTGTTAAAGAAGTTAGTCGTGCAAGAACTTTTGGTTTTATGAACGATATTGAATATTTGAGACAACATAATTTGGCATTAGGTGGTAGTTTAGATAATGCGGTTGTTGTTGATGAATTTCAAGTGTTGAATGAAGATGGTCTTAGATATGAAGATGAATTTGTTAAGCATAAGATTTTAGATGCAATTGGTGATTTGTATTTATTGGGTCATAGTTTAATAGGACATTTTTCTGGGTTTAAATCGGGACATTCTCTGAATAATCGTTTGTTGAGAGCTTTGGCGGCCGATAGAACTGCTTGGGAAGAGGTTACTTTTGAAGACAATGAACGTGCACCTATTTCATACATGAAGCCTATTCCTGCAACTGCTGGATAAATTATTAGTCACGTGTGTTCAGTTTAGTTTGTGTTTGAGGTTCTAAAGACGAACTGAAGTGAATGCAGGTTGTCTAAGTTATTTCATACACGTTACTTAGTGCCATAGAAATCTATTTTTTTGTTGCTATGGCGATTTACAGGTTTATTTTGGTACTTCTTTTTTCGATTTGTATTAAAGCATGAGTTGTCTTATTTATCTGGTTTGTGATTATTAGATAATTTGGTTAACGCACTTCTAAGTTGTTCGTCATCAATGTTTTCTGCCGCATTTTTAAGTAATGTGGATACATCGTCTGTCATTAATAGTTTATCTGGTTTGGGTTTGTCCCTTTGCTTAGGATTGTAGCTAATTACTTTAATCCGAATGCTTTTAATTTCTTTGTAGTTGGTTTTGTTAAGTGATTCAATCAGCATCGGCGTGTAATAACGGATTTTGTTACACCAGGCAGAATTTTTTGTGTATAGTGTCATTGAATTATTGTTCTGAGGAACAGCTCCAAGGCAATGCTGTTGAATCGATTTAGGTAAGAATGATTTAATGGTATTCAATAGTCTGAGTTGTATTTTTGCTACTTCAATAGTTGAATGCAATGATTTGTTGTTATTTTGAATAATAGAATTAAGTGATTTAGGTTTTTTCATAGTTAGGTGATTTTAATGCAAATAATATTTTTTACAAGATTATGTAAAGGTGGTCGAGGTGTTAATTTATGCCAGCCTTTATTTATTTTGTTGGGGGTATCTTTTTTTATTGCGACATTGGCAGGGTCAAATTATCTGGGGCGCCAGTCTGGTTACCATGCAGTGACAGAAGTCCATGATAAAAAAATTCTTAAAAACATCAGTCAACTTAAAGCAGAACTAATTAAACAAAAATTAATTGTTGAAGCGACAAAATTAACCGCTCAATCTAATATAGATGCTTTGACTAAAAAAACAGCTATCTTGCAAGCACATGTTTTTCGTTTAAATGCCTTGGGAAAAAGATTGGTTAGCCTATCAAATATGCTTGATGGAGAATTCGATTTTGAAAATATGCCTGCATTGGGAGGACCGATAGAAAATTCAGTTTTGGTTTCAGAGCAAAATTTAGGTGTACTTGATCATGATTTGGATAAAATTATTGATGAAATTAAAGAAAAAGAACGTCAGTTGCTGGTGATTGAGTCAATATTGCAAAATAAACATTTAGGTAATGAATTTTATCCAACAGGTTCACCAGTTAAAGAGGGTTGGGTTTCTTCATCTTATGGAATGAGAATTGATCCAATTAATGGCAAAAAAGCACATCATAAGGGTATGGATTTTGCGGGTAAAAAAGGAATAGATGTAATGACGGTTGCTGCAGGCGTCGTTACTTGGGAAGGCCCTCGTTACGGTTATGGTAATATGGTAGAAATTAGTCATGGTAATTATCTGGTTACTCGATATGGGCATAATAGTAAAAATTTGGTTGTGGTAGGACAGAAGGTTAAAAAAGGACAAGTCATCGCGTTGTTAGGTTCAACAGGGCGCTCAACAGGGCCTCATGTGCATTTTGAGATATTAAAAAATGGACGGGCAATTAATCCGAAAAAGTATGTGAATTTAAAGGATATTTAGGAATAAGGGGAAGCGAAATAAATAAATGTCCAAATTGTGCAGGATTTTTGTTCGCCTTTGAGGCGCAAAAATAGGCGTATAGTCGAACTATACAACTATTTTTGCAACAAAAAAGGCGGACAAAAAAACAAGCTAGTTGGATGTTTATTTATTGCGCATCCCCTAAGCACGAAATAGCAGGAAATTATTTCGTGTCCATCCCTTGCGCCCATTCCTAATAAAACTCTAAGGGGCGATTCAAATTTAACCTTTACATTAATTCGACCTTTTGCCCATGGGCTTTGTTACTCAAACAGTTGTATAAGTTCTACTGTGAGCCTGTTTTTGTACCTTATCAGTGAACAAAATTTCTTTGCAAATTGTAAAGGTTATTTTTGAATCATCCCTAATGAATATAAAAAATTGTTATCAGCCCCTTTTAGGGGCTTTTTTATTGGATTACAATAGTTCTAAATAAATTTAAAAAATCAGTTAAATCTACTGATAAAACCCAAAAACCTTAACTTAAGAGAAAAAATATGGTTGGCAAATTATTACAAAAAGTTTTCGGTAGCAGAAATGATCGTTTATTAAAGCAATACCGAAAAATCGTCACTAAAATTAATCTTTTGGAGCCACAATTAGCAGCTTTATCTGATGACGAGTTAAAAAGCCAAACACCAAAGCTTCAGGATCGTTTAAAAGATGGTGAATCAATAGAGCAGGTGTTGCCCGAAGCTTTTGCAACAGCAAGAGAAGCCAGTAAGCGAGTCATGAATATGCGCCATTTCGATGAACAGTTAATCGGTGGTATGGTATTAAATGATGGCAGAATTTCTGAAATGAAAACGGGAGAAGGTAAAACTTTAGTAGCAACTTTGGCTGCTTACCTGAATGCCTTAACTGGAAAAGGCGTTCATGTTGTTACCGTTAATGATTATTTGGCAACACGAGATTCAGAATGGATGGGGCAGTTATATGGCTTTTTAGGATTGACGACGGGTGTTATTACCACTGGCATGTCTCCCGAAGAAAAATTGTCAGCGTATAAAGCAGACATTACCTATGGAACAAACAACGAGTACGGTTTTGATTATATGCGAGATAATATGGCGTTTAGTTCTGACCAGCGAGTGATGCGAGGTCTAAATTTTGCCATTGTTGATGAAGTGGATTCAATTCTTATTGATGAAGCAAGGACTCCCTTAATCATTTCGGGGGCGACTGATGATGATCCGCAAATGTACCTAAAAATTAACAAACTTATTCCATCTTTAGAAAAGCAGGAAGAGGAAGATGGGGCTGGAGACTATAGTTTGGATGAAAAGTCCAAACAGGCATTTTTAACAGAAGATGGACATCAAAAAGTTGAAGATATGTTGTTTGAGAATGGCTTGTTGAAAGAAGGTGAAAGTCTCTATGATGCATCGAAACTATCACTAATGCACCATGTCAATGCTGGGCTGAGAGCTTATGTCTTATTTCAAAAAGATGTCGATTATATCGTGCAAAATGACGAAGTTATTATTGTTGATGAATTTACGGGTAGAACAATGCCTGGGCGACGTTGGTCAGAAGGATTGCATCAGGCGGTTGAAGCCAAAGAGGGAGTAACGATTCAAAATGAAACACAGACTTTGGCATCAATCACTTTTCAAAATTTCTTCAGATTATATAGTAAATTAGCAGGTATGACTGGTACAGCTGATACAGAAGCGCCAGAATTTCAGCAGATATACAATCTCGAGGTTGTTATTGTTCCTACTCATAGAGATATGGTACGGGATGATCGAGGTGATTTAATTTATCTGACTAAAAATGAAAAATACATGGCGATTATTGATGACATAAAAGAATGTCAGCAAAAAGGTCAGCCAGCACTGGTGGGGACAACATCGATAGAAATTTCTGAGTTTTTATCTGGAGAATTAAAAAAGTCCAAAATTAAGCATGAAGTTTTAAATGCCAAGCAACATGAAAGGGAAGCGTTTATTATTGAACAGGCTGGCGTTCCAGGTGCAGTGACTATTGCGACCAACATGGCAGGACGTGGAACGGATATTGTGCTGGGTGGAAATATTGAATCAGAAATATCGCGTAAAAACTTTGATGATAAAACCATTGAGAAAAAGCGTAGTGAATGGGCCAAAACTCATCAAACTGTACTGGATTGTGGTGGTTTACATATCATAGGTACTGAGCGCCATGAATCAAGAAGAATTGATAATCAACTTCGAGGTCGTGCAGGGCGACAGGGTGATAATGGATCCAGTCGATTTTATTTGTCACTTGAAGATGATTTGATGAGAATTTTTGCTTCAGAAAAAGTGTCTGGTCTGATGCAAAAACTGGGTATGGAAGAAGGTGAAGCTATTGAGCATCCTTGGGTGACAAAAGCGATTGAAAATGCTCAGCGAAAAGTAGAAGGTCGTAACTTCGATATGAGAAAACAGCTTTTGAAATATGATGATGTGGCCAATGATCAACGCAAGTTTGTCTACAAGCGACGCAGTGATTTAATGGAGGTTGAAGATATTTCAGAAACAATTACCGAGTTGCGAACTGAAGTGACTAATCATGTCATTGATGGTTTTATTCCTCCACAGTCATTGGAGGAATCATGGGATATCAATGGTTTAAAAGATGCATTGGATCATGAATTTGGTGCACAGTTTGAAGTATCAAAATGGTTGGAAGAAGATGATTCTCTTCATGAAGAAACATTAAGGAAGCGTATTGTTGATGAGTTGACTAAATTATATCAAGAAAAAGAATCTAAAACTCGCTCTGAAATCATGAGAAATATTGAAAAGGGTATTATGTTACAAGTCTTGGATTCTCATTGGAAAGACCATTTGGCTGCCATGGATTATTTGAGGCAGGGAATTGGCTTAAGAGGTTTTGCTCAAAAAAATCCTGAACAGGAATACAAACGTGAAGGTTTCGGCATGTTTCAGGAAATGTTGTTAGCCATTGATTATGAAGTTATTACCACTTTATCCAAAGTAGAAGTACCGACTGAAGAAGATTTATTAGCAATGGAACAACAGATGTATATGAGTGAAAATATGCAGTATGAACATGCTGATATAGATGGTTTGGGTGTTGATTTTGAAAGTGAAGAACAAGGCGAGAATGATGAGTCACTAACCTATGTTCGGGAACAAAAGAAAGTAGGGCGTAATGAGCCATGTCCTTGTGGTTCAGGTAAAAAATACAAGCAATGCCACGGCAAGATAAATTGATGGATTGTTAACTATTTAGATCGCTTTAATGTGGCTTAATTTCCCCTCCTTCTAAGGAGGTAACCGAGGAAACAATATTTATTTGCTTCTGGCAGAAAATTTCTTCTGCATTTTCTACACTCCTACTTTCATGTAGGTCGTAAACTCATATTTTTTTGCCTTGAACTGAAAATAAATAGGGGCAATCTGAACAGTTACACGGATTAAAATGAAAGACAATCAAGCTTCAAAGCTTCAAAGTGTTAAAGGAATTAAGATTGGTGTTGGCTGTGCAGGCATAAAACAACATGAAAAACCCGATGTTGTCCTTTTTGAAATGAGTGAAGCTACTAAAACAGTGGCTGTTTTTACTCAAAATGCATTTTGTGCCGCCCCTGTTGTTATTTCTAAAGACCACCTTTTAAAGCAGTCACCAAGATATTTGTTAATTAATTCAGGTAATGCCAATGCTGGAACGGGACAGCAAGGTTTTGATGATGCATTATCTCTGTGTCAGGATGTAGCAAAAATAGCTGATGTATCCACAGAGTCTGTTTTACCTTTTTCAACGGGGGTTATTGGTGAATTTCTTCCGCAAGAAAAAATGACCGCTGTTATTCCAGAAATTTTTCAGTCATTGAGTGAAGAGGGTTGGTCAAATGCATCTAATGCCATTATGACCACAGATACTGTTCCAAAGGCATTGTCTCGACAAATAGACATTGAAGGTGAGTTGGTAACAATAACGGGGATTGCTAAAGGTTCAGGAATGATTTGTCCAAATATGGCGACGATGTTGTCTTATGTAGCGACGGATGTGGCAATTGATAAAGTATTATTGGAAAAATGTTTTGTCGAGGTGGTAGAAAAAACATTCAATAAAATTACCGTGGATGGTGATACTTCAACCAATGATTCATGTCTATTGATGGCGACAGGTGGTGCAGACCATTATTATTTTGATGACGAAACATCAAAAAACTATGTCCAATTAAAAATGGCTTTACTCGAAGTGTTTGAATATTTAGCTGTTGCCATTATCAAAGATGGGGAGGGTGCGACAAAACTGGTTGCTATTCATGTCAATAATGGTGCAACAAAAGAAGAATGCTCATCTGTTGCTTATACCGTCGCTAATTCACCATTGGTGAAAACAGCATTGTTTGCGGGAGACCCAAATTGGGGGCGTATTTTAGCAGCTGTTGGGCGATCAGGTATTAAGATGTTTGATATTGAAAAAGTTGAAATAGACATTGGTGATATCGCATTTGTTAGAAACGGTTCTGTTGCTTCTAACTACACAGAAGAAAAGGGTCAAGCAGAATTTTCAAAAAATGAAATTGATATTTATATTCATTTGGGGCGAGGTGATGCTTCTGTTTGTGTTTGGACCTGTGATTTTTCATATGATTATGTGCGTATTAATGCAGAGTATCGAACGTAGAGGAGGCTGTCTCCGAGAACGCTATTTCTGCCAGAACTGCGTTTATCCTCAGGGGGGTATCGAAGAAAATTCGACTTTTTAATCATTTGTTCCTGCAATAGATTGAGTTTCCGATATCCATGTCGGTCAAAATACTCATTTACACAGTAAACTGCGCTTTTTTATCAAAGTTTGTCTTGTTCTGACGAAAACCTGCATTCTCGGACAGCCTTCTAGGAGGCTATCCGAGAACTCAGATTTTCGTCAAATCAAGGCATAAAATTGTCGAAAAAGCGCAGTTTACGTGTGTAAATGAGCATTTTGAGACCATTTTTAACGCAGAGTTGACGGAAAGATGAGTTTTCGGACAGTCTCCTAGGAAAATCTTATAAATTATGACTGATATTTTAGTATTAGACCAAGGCGGTCAATCAAGTCGTGCCTGTTTGTTTTCTCCAGCAGGGGAAAAAATTGCATCATCAAAAGTAGCAATTAAAACCAGGCGTTATGACAATCTGTTTGTTGAGCATGATGCTGACGAATTAATAGAATCATTGTTGCAGGCATCTCAAGATGTACTGAAGTCCTGCAGTGATGAGTGTGTGTCTGGTCTAGCAACGCAGCGTTCCAGTATTGTTTGCTGGGATACTGAAACGGGTCAGCCTTTAACGCCTGTTATTAGTTGGCAAGATCGTCGTGCTTATCAATGGATGCAACAATTTCAATCACAAAAAAAACAAATTTATCAAGCTTCAGGGCTATTTCCTACAGCTTACTATGGCGCCAGCAAAATAAAGTGGTGTTTATCCAATGTTCCTGATGTTGTCAACGCCTACCAGAATCAAACCTTGTGTTGTGGCTCATTAGCCAGTTACATTATCTTTAAACTGACCAAAGAGCGGCAATGTTTGTGTGATGCTGTTAATGCATCCAGGACATTGTTGTGTGATGTAAAATCATTGTCATGGAGTTCATATTTGCTGAAACTTTTTGGCATTGATGATCGTGTTTTGCCAAAAATTGTACCCAACCATTATTCATATGGCATATTAGCTATTGATGGATTTAATATTCCACTGACGTTAGTCACAGGAGATCAGTCCAGTGCTTTATTTGGTTTTGGTCAAATTAAAGCAAATACGTTGGCTATTAACATGGGGACGGGGGTTTTTATTCAGCGTCCGATACCAAGTTTAAAATTAAATGATGATTCTCAGTTATTAATAAGTCCTATTTTGCAGAATAATAAAAAATCATCCTATGTCATTGAAGGCACTGTGAATGGTGGTGCTTCTGCAATAGCTTCGATGGATGAATTATTGTCAATTCAACAAAGTGAGTTGGAAAAATTGACGTTTCCTGTCAATGATTCGGATAAAATTCCCTTGTTCATCAATGGTGTTGGGGGTGTTGGTTCTCCTTATTGGTTGCCGAACATAAAATCTCAGTTTATTGGTGAGGGGACTGGTCGACAAAAAATGATTGCAGTCTTAGAAAGTATTGCTTTTTTAATAAAGAAGAATATTGATAGCATGGCTGAAATCTCTGCGGTATCAGAAAAGGCGTTTATCAGTGGTGGTTTGTCGAATAATGCTTATTTGGTTGGAGCATTGATGCAATTGACGGGGTTGAGGCTCTGTCAGTCAATGGATCATGAATTAACCATTAAAGGGATTGCTTATTTAATAACAGGCAAAGAATGTTTTACTTCAATTCCAAATGAAATTCCCAGTGTTGTTAAGGATGCAGGATTGTTGCAACGTTATCATTATTGGGAAAAACAGATGGGTCTTTTGGTTGCTGAGTAGCAATATTATTTATGAGGCTGTTTGTGCCTGTTCATCCTGAAATATTTGAGGTTCTAATATTTTTAACTGATTACGACCAAAGCTATAAAGCCAGTTTCTTAATTCATAACTGTCAATAATGGTGGCTTCTAATAATAAGTCTCCGTTATCAACTACTTTCAATGTTTGGTCTTTACTTAAATAAGTTTCATGCCATTGAATAGCAACTTCTTTGGTTAATTTTATTTTGAGTTTAAATTCATCTTTATTGATGGGGGATTTAAAAGAAATATTTGGCTGTTGTTTATTTGCAACTATTGTATTCATGGCGGCATCTTCTTTTTTTATGGGCTTAAATTAAGCATAGGCTAAGAAAACTAGTGTTGCAAGAATACTTTTTAAGTAGGGTTATGTGAGACAAAAATATATCTGTTGTATATAGGGGACAATTTTGAAAAGAAGAGATTGTAATGTTCGGATTTCTCTTCTTTTACTCTATTTCCGTATGGGGGGAAGGAAATATTCATTTACGCCTGTAAACTCATGCTTTTGCCTTGAACTGAAACAAAATAGGACAACTTAACAATTACGGGTGAATAATTAATTCACCGAGGTAGTTGCAAAATTTTGTGTTGGTTATATTAATGTATATTCGGCTCCGCAATAAGGACAAGTTGCATGACCTGTTTTTTCAATGGGTAAATAAACTTTAGGGTGTGAGTCCCAAAGACTCATCTGTTTACCTGGGCAATGTAAGGGAAGGTCTGTCTTGCTAACATCATATCTTTTTTGTGCGTTGGGTGTTATTTTTTGTTGATCCATCGTTTATTTGTCCGTTTTAAATATAAGTTAACCAGTCATCATACTGATTATTTTTACCATGAACCAAATCAAAATATTGTGTTTGCAATATTTCAGTCATTGGACCTCGTTTTCCTTTTCCAATTTGACGACTATCTAGTTCTCTAACAGGGGTCACCTCTGCCGCTGAACCCGTTAGAAAAACTTCATCAGCAATATAAATTTCATCACGAGTTAGCCTTTTTTCGATAACTTTAAAGTTATTTTTATTCGCTAATTCAATGATGGTTCTTCTGGTGATTCCATCCAGTGCAGAAGTCAGGTCAGGTGTGTAAATAATATCATCACGAATAATAAATAGATTGGCTCCACTGGCTTCTGCTGCATAACCTTCGGTATCAAGTAGTAAAGCATCGTCTGCTCCACAAGATGTGGCTTCTTGTAATGCCAGCATGGAATTCATGTAATTGCCATTGGCTTTGGCTTTGCACATGGTGACATTGACGTGGTGTCGGCTGAAAGATGATGTTTTTAATCTCAGGCCTAATGATTGAACTTCTTCACCAAAATATTTTCCCCAGTTCCAAGCGGCAATAATAACATGGACTTTGAGGTTGTCAGCCCTTAAGCCTAATCCTTCTGCTCCGAAGAAGCACATGGGGCGAATATAGGCCCCTTCAAATAATTTGTTATTCTTAACCGTTTCTATTTGTGCCGTATTCAGTTCATCAGAGCCATAGGGTATTTTCATATTGAGAATATGAGCCGATAGGAACAAGCGTTTAGTGTGTTCTTGTAATCTAAAAATGGCGCAACCATGTTCTGTTTTATAGGCACGTAAGCCTTCAAAAACGCCCATTCCGTAATGCAAAGTATGAGTTAATACGTGTGTTTTTGCATCTTTCCAGGGAACAAATTCGCCATCGTACCAAATGACGCCTTCACGATCTTCCATCGACATAGTCATGACACTCTATAATGTAAGTTGTTGATTTAATTGTGTTTATAAAAATATTCTTATTGATATCAACTAAGTTTCCATCAATTTTTGCCAAATGTCTATGATATTTTGACGTAATTGTACAAATTTTTCTGCTGATACAATATTGGCTTTTTCTTCCAATGTGTTTTTATGCAATGTTGCTCTGAGCGCGCGGTAGGCTTTATCTAACTGACTTGATTCTTGTTCGGTCAGATAATTAATGGATGTCAGATGGTTTAATAAATCATGCATACTGGTCTGTTCAACAATTTCGGGGTGTTCATTTGCCGAGGCAAGAATGGCATGTTGAACAATAAATTCTATGTCAGAAATGCCGCCTTTATGTTGCTTTAAGTCAAAAATATCGTTTTGCTGTACCGCCAGCTCATTACGCATTTTTTCTCTCATATTTTTAACATCTGTTATTAACTGTTGCGGATCCCTTTTTAAGCAGAGAATGGTTTTTCTGATGTCATTGAATTGAGCCATTAATTCTGTACTGCCAGCAATAGGAGTCGCTCGAACTAAGGCTTGATGTTCCCATGTCCAAGCTTCTTTTTGTTGGTAATCTAAATAAGCATTAATATTGCTCACTAATAAGCCTGATGACCCGCTGGGGCGTAATCTCATGTCAACCTCATAGAGTATGCCTGAGGCGGTTTGGGTGTTTAATAAATGGATAACTCTTTGGCCCAGTCTGGAAAAAAATAAGCTGTTGTCAACTGATTTTGAGCCAGATGTAAACTGTTGTAGTCCGCAACCATTGTATAAAAAGACCAAATCAAGGTCTGAACTATAACTCAGTTCATTGCCACCTAATTTTCCATAAGCGATGATGATGAAGCCCGCATCAAGTGTTTTTCCGTCTTGTGTAAATTGAGGAGTCCCGTAAGCCTTAACCATATAGTTCCAGGCAATTGTTAAAATACTGTTTAAGACCACTTTTGCAATATTTGCCAGATGACGGCTGGCTAATTGAACGGGCATGACATCAGTTATTTCAGCGGCTGCAACTCGTAGCATATTGGTGTGAGCAAATTGCCTGAGAATATCCATTTGAAATTCCAGATCATCTTCATCACATGTATTGATCAGAATATCCAGTTCATTTTTTAATTCAGTTTCATTGGGAGGGCTGTAGAGTTTTTTAGGGTCTAATAATTCATCCAATAAAAGAGGGTAGCGAGAGAGAAGTTTGGTAATCCATGGACTGATGGCACTTAATTTTGTTAATTGTTCCAATACCATCGGGTTTTCAATTAATAAAGCCAGGTAAGAAGTCCGTCTGACAATTTTTTCCAGTAAATCTAAAACACGATAAAGAATGATTTCGGGTTGTTCAAAATGGGTAAGGCTGATCAATACTTTAGGCATTAATGTGTCAAGCCGAGATCTTCCCTTTTTTGACAATGCTTTAACCATACTGGATTGTTGAAATTTTTGTAAACGATACAGCACTTGTTTGGCATTACGGTATCCGTTTTGGCTTAAATGATTATAAATATCATCTTCTGGATTTAAGCCATTCCAAAGTTGACTCCAAACGGTTTCAATTTCATCATTTTTTGTCGACTGCTGAGTATCCGTAGAAATAATTTCTGAAAAAGCATCATGAACATTTTGTCGATGTTGTTGCAGTATCGTAACGAAAGTTTCCCAATCAGGAAAATTGCAGGCATAGGCCAATTGAATTTTTCCAATGTCATCTTTAGGCAGACTATGGTGCTGTTTGTCTGAGTGTGATTGAATTTTATTTTCAGCCATTCGGAGGAAATGGTAAGCTGCAATTAAGTTTTGTCCGATATCGTGGGTCAGGTAATTTTTTTCAATGAGTTTGTTAAGAATAACAAGAATTTTTCTTTCCCGAAGTTCGGGGTCTCTGCCACCACGGATCAGTTGAAAAGCTTGTCCAATGAATTCAATTTCACGAATACCGCCCAAGCCAAGTTTGATGTTGTCGGCCATATTCTTACGTTTGATTTCCTGATTAATCATGCCTTTCATTTCACGAATGGATTCAAATGCGCCATAATCAAGATAACGTCTGTAGATGAAAGGTTGTAACATTTTTAGAAAATATTCACCTTGCTGTTTATCTCCAGCAATGGCGCGAGCTTTGATCATGGCATATCTTTCCCATTCGCGGGCAACAGCGACATAATAATTTTCCATGGCATCAAAAGACATCACTAAAGGACCGCTATCACCATAAGGCCTTAATCTTGTGTCCACTCTAAAAACAAAACCATTTTGATCAATTTTGTCCAGCGATAAGGTGACCTGCTGGATGAGTCTAATAAAAAACTCCTGATTGCTTACTTCTCTACCACCTACTGTATTGCCTGTTTCGGGAAAAGCAAAAATCAGGTCGATATCTGATGAAAAATTAAGTTCATAAGCGCCCAGTTTGCCCATTGCCAGAACAACCAGTCGCTGTTCTGTGCCAGCTTCTGAGGTTGGGTTTCCCCATATTTTAGCAAGCCATTGGTGATGTTTTTCAATGGCAATATCGATACAAGCCTCAGCCAATAGGGATAAATCGTTTAAAATTTCTTCAAGTGGTGCACTGTTGTTAATATCTCTCCAGGCAATGCGAATCATTTCACGACGTCTGAATAGGCGCAATGTTTTGTCTAACTGGGCTGGATTAAGGTGGTTTGCCGTTTCAGTTTGTAGTGAATTTTGGTAGTGATTTACTTGATAGGTCTTTTTTAAGTCACCAGAATTTAACAGCTCATCAAACATTATTGGATGACGAATACAATTTTGAGCGACGAAATCACTGACGCTGAAAGTTTTAATTAATTCCAATAACCATTGTTCGTCATCAGATAGCGTTAAATTATTTTGCTTGAAAGCATTTTCAAGTTCTTGCCAATATTGCTTTGTTTTGCTTTGAAGAATGCTGGGGAGAGATTCAATAGTATTCATAAATGACTTATTTGTTTTTTGTTTTGGGCATGGTACCTATAACGTAAATTTACTAACCAAATCTTCCTGGTTTTGTGCAAGTTGAGCCAAATTAAGGCTGGCAGTAAATGTTTCTTTAGCACCATTGGCTGATTCATCAATGACGGTCACGATATTGCTGATGTTTCGGTTAATTTCTTCTGCAACCTGACTCTGAGTTTTAGAGGCATCGGCAATTTGAGTATTCATGTTGCTAATTTCATTAATTGAACTGTCTATCTGATTTAAGCATTGACTGGTGCTAGATGCTTGTTCTACCACCTGATCGGCACGAGTGATTCCTTTGTTCATAACTGTTACAGCCTGACTGGCTGCTGCTTGAAGTTTTTCAATCATACTTTGAATTTCAGCCGTAGATTCTTGAGTTCTTTGTGCCAAAGTTCGGACCTCTTCGGCAACCACGGCAAATCCTCTGCCTTGTTCACCTGCTCTGGCCGCTTCAATGGCGGCATTGAGTGCCAATAAATTGGTTTGATCCGCAATGCCTCGTATGACTTCAAGTACACCACCTATGTTTTCGCTGTCATGTGCTAGGGTAGTGATGACGTTTGATGCTTCGCTGATTTCTTCTGAAAGCGAATTGATTGCTGTCATGGTGTTGTCTGATTGTGCTTTGCCTTCTCTTGATTCCTGTTTTGCTTGAGTTGCTGCAGTCGCTGCATTATTGGCATTTCTGGCAACTTCTTGCACGGTGGCAGACATTTCATTCATTGCGGTAGCGACTTGCTCAATTTCAATTTGCTGTTGTTGAATTCCTGAGTTTGCTTGTTGAGATATTTTTGCCGTTGATTCCGCTGTGCCTAATAATTGATGACTGGATTCAGTCAGATTTTTAATGGTTAAAATGAATTGTGATAGCATGTGGTTGAATGCGAGTGCCAGTTCTCCTAACTCGTCATCAGTCATTTGTTTTGCCTGGCAAGTAAGGTCAGATTGTTTTTCAACCCGTAGCATTGAAGAATTGATGTCTTTAATTTGTTTGATGATTTTGTGACTGATTGAAAATGTCAGCATGATGATTAACGAAACAAATATTAATGTTAAAATGGCAATGCTTGATAATGAGGAAAGTGCCTGGTTTTGCAGTTGATCAATATGCTTTACTAGTTGTGTTGACAGTTGATTTTCAAAATCTTTTAATGAATTGATTCTGGCTGTTGCTGCTTTAAACCAGTCGTTAGGCTTAATCTGAAAATTATTGTCAGATGCAAAAGCAATGGTGCGATATTGGTTAACATCTTGTGTTGAGGATTGATTCAATATTTGTTGCCATGAATTTTGGAGTTGGTTGTTTGATTGCTTTGAAAATTCACTGAAATATATCTTTTGCGATTGAACCAATTCAATAAATTTTCGTTTGAGTATTGGAGTGAATTCGTTAATAGAAAACGTATAATTCAACACGGCTCTTTCAATACCAGCCAATTCTTTACCATTAACAAAATTTGAAAATGAGGTGCTGAACTGGATTAATTGACCATCGTTACTAAAATTGCTTGTATTGCTGATAAAATGAATAATTTTTTTGTTTAATTCAGTGTAAAAACTGATGGCTTGTTTGAGTGAAATTGATAGCTGATCAATGCTTTGTCGACGTTTTGATAGTTGTTCAATGTCATTTGTGATATTGGATAAAATATTTTGGTACAGCGTATTTTGTTGTGAGTTGGTCAGTTGGTTTATATTTTGAAAATTTTGAATTTTAGTATCAGTCAATAGCCGTTGTTTTTTGAGCTGTGTTTTGAAATTAATGCCTTTTGATCCAATATACCCTGCACTAAGACCTCTTTCTTTTTGTAACTCGTGCAATAATTGGCTGATATCTATTGATAAATTAACAATATTGGCGGTGTTTTTATCTATTGAATATTCTTCATATTTTTCCGATATAGCAATAATGGACTGAATTAATATCATTAAGACTGGAATGAATACGATGATGGATAGTTTCTTATGGATAGATAATTTCATTTGTTATTTTTCTCTTTAAAATTTAAGCTCTTGTCAATTAAACAAGTATAGTTGGTTATGCTGTATTTTAAACATTTAAAAAATTTAAGTTTTTTGCTTTTTTTACCTTAATTTTAGGAATAGTACAACATGGAAAATAAATGGAATGATGACGATGCATCAAACTATAAAACTGACCTGGCTCTGAGAGTTTATAGTTCAAGATTACTCGGTCAGGACAGTCGTCTGGTGTTGCATGGTGGTGGCAATACGTCGGTTAAAATCAGTGAAAAGAATATTGTTGGAGAAGATCAGACAATTCTTTATGTTAAAGGCAGTGGTTGGGATCTTGAAATCATTGAAGAAGCGGGTTTTTCGCCTGTTCAACTGGACTATATGGTGAAATTGTCTCGATTAAATCAGCTTTCTGATCCACAAATGGTCAATGAATTAAAAACTCACATGACCGATGCCAGTGCCCCAGGACCATCTGTTGAAACCATATTACATGCACTACTACCTTATAAATATGTTGATCACACACATGCTGACTCAGTTGTTACCATTACCAATACCAATAATGGACTGGAAAAAATAAAATCCATTTATCAAGATAAAGTGATAGTGATTCCTTATGTGATGCCTGGATTTGATTTGGCAAAAAAATGTGCAGAAATTTATGCTACAGAAGCTCATGATGGCACCATTGGTATGGTGTTAATGAATCATGGTATTTTTTCATTTGGAGAAACGGCTAAACAAGCTTATGACCGAATGATTGATTTGGTTAATCAAGCAGAAGAGTTTTTGAAAGACAATAATGCTTGGGAGTTAAACCAAAGCAATGATGCGGTGGATATTCCAGTTGATGTATCATCATTGGTTAAGTTGAGAAAAGATATTTCAGCCATTGTTGGTCAGCCAATGATCGTATCAACACAAATGACTGAAAAAACACTCAAGTTTTCAAATCATCCACAAATTGATGTTATTTCTCAACAGGGACCCGCAACTCCTGATCATGTCATCAGAACCAAACGAATCCCAATGTTAGGTAATGATGTGCCAGGTTATGCCACTGCTTATCAGCAATATTTTTCAAATAATGCAAAAAATACAGAGCAAAAACTAACCATTTTAGATTCAGCTCCTAGAATTGTTCTGGATAAAAAATTTGGCTTGATAACTGTTGGAAAATCTATTAAAGATGCCAATATTTGTGCTGATATTTATGACCATACCATGGATATTCAGTTAAGAGGAACTCAATTGGGTGGTTATAAAGCATTGCCTCCATCGGATATTTTTGAAGTTGAGTATTGGGATTTGGAGCAGGCAAAATTGAAAAAATCAGGTAATGCTCCTGAGTTTTTGGGTGAAGTTGCTTGGGTGACGGGGGCTGCTTCTGGTATCGGAAAAGCCTGTGTAGAAGCGTTATTGGCTAAAGGTGCTTGTGTTGTTGGATCTGATATCGATGAAAAAGTGCTTAATGTGAGTCAGCAGGCATCTTATTTGGCTGTGGTGGGTGATGTTACTGATTCATCTCATATTGAGTCTGTCATTAAACAAGTGACCTTGAAGTTTGGTGGTTTGGATATGTTGGTTTTGAATGCTGGTATTTTCCCCAATAGTTGTAAAATTAGTGATCTTGGGTTAGACAGTTGGCGTCAAGTTTTTGATATTAATTTGGATGCCAATTTGAATATTCTTAAAAATGCTTTTCCTTTATTAAAACTGGCACCCAATACTGGTCGAGTGGTGGTGATAGGCTCTAAAAATGTACCCGCACCAGGCCCTGGGGCTTCTGCTTATTCAGCATCAAAAGCAGCTTTACAACAATTGACTCGTATTGCTTCATTAGAATGGGGAAATGATCAAATTAGGCTGAATACATTGCATCCCAATGCGGTATTTGATACGGGGATTTGGACTGAAGAGGTGCTAAATAATCGTGCTAAACACTATGGTTTATCTGTCGAGGAGTATAAAACCAATAATATACTTAAGACCGAAGTCACGTCTAAGGATGTTGCTGATTTGGCAATGCAGTTATGTGGCTCATCATTTGCAAAAACCACGGGAGCTCAAGTGCCTATTGATGGGGGAAATGAAAGGGTGATTTGAAGTTTTGAATTCTTAGAACCACAGATGAACACAGATGATGTTTGATGAATAACGGTGTTTATCTGTGTTCATTGGTGGTTCTAATTCACTACTTTATTCAGTTGATTTATTGAGGACAAAACTATCCAATAATCGAAATAAGAAATTACCAGCCAGCATCGCACCAACAAAATAGACAATGCGAATATCCAAGCTACCAAGATTGATATACGCCGCGCCAGGGCAAATACCGCTGAGTCCCCAACCAATTCCAAAAACTGACGCACCTGCAAACAAACGACCATCTATATTTAAATTATCTGGCCAGTAAAATTTGTGAGAAAAAATGGGTTGTTCACGTTTTCTGACAAAAAAACCAAATGACGTGTGAACCCCTATGGCTCCTACCATGACAAACATTAAAGCGGGATTCCATTGCCCTGCAATATCAAGGAAACCTAAGACAACACTGGGTTTTGTCATGCCAGCAATACCCAAACCAAGTGCCATTAAAAAGCCGCATAAAATTGCAATAAATAATTTAGACATTATTATAATCCTTATTGAAAAACGTGTTTAACAAAATAAACGGTGATGCCAGCAGAAAACATGAAAGTACAGGTGGCGACTAAAGAATTAACACCAAAACGACTCATGCCACAAATACCATGTCCTGTGGTACAGCCTCGCCCTAAAGAAGTTCCAAAGCCAACTAAAATACCTGCAATAATGAGTTGTGGAGTGGATACTATTGAGGCAGGGTCATAGGCAGAAAATCCTTCCAAAACATTACTTTGACCAAACAATAATAAAACAAAACCTCCAGCAAACATGGCCCCAATAAAGCAAATTCTCCAGAGAAAATTATCTTTTTCAAAATAAAATATACCGTGAGCTATACCACAAACGCCCATGATTCGACCATTAAACAGCAACATGATTGTTGCCGCTGTTCCCATTAAAACACCGCCTATCAATGCTTTGATGACTGCATCAATACTGAATATAATTTCCATTTTTCCTCCTAGTTTAAAATTTCAAATACTATTTGATTTTGAAAGTATAGTTGCTAAAAATATTTTTATTTAAAATGTATTTATTCTTATTCTTATTCTTATTGTTTTGTTTTGGTGGTTGCCATTTTCCACAAGTCATATCCTCCTAGCACCACCTGCACCACCACCAACAATAATTACTTCTTTGAAATTTTTATTTTTAAACTCAATTTGAGAATGGCTAACCAGCAGTTCGTGAATGATTTCAATGTACAGTAAAAATAATTCATCGTTGCCATTTTCAATGATTTCAAAACGTCTATGGATATCTGAAATAAGAATTAAGTGTTGAGATTTATGATGATAAAAATCATTGTATTTTTCTTTTTCAAGTAGCTTTTCTTCTTCAGCAAAATGAAACTGAAGATAATTCAATAAATTTTCAAATTGTGTCAATGCTTTTTCTTGTTGATTTTGTTGGATGCTTTGTGTGATGTCGATGGTAATATTTAATAGATTTTCATGTTGAATATCCATGAGTTTAATATTGACAGATAACGATTTGTCCCACTCCGTAAGAGCCATTCTTTTCTCCAAAATTATTAAAAAACTCACACAAAATTTCTTACACAAACTGTAAAGGTTATTTTTAAATCGTCCCTTATTTAGTTATATGACTCAATACGTGTATGAAAGTTACAGATAATAATGATTGTTACGATCATGATGCTTTTTGGACAAAGCAACAAAATATTTTAGAACCACGGATGAACACAGGTGTTTATTGAACAACCTTTGAATTCATTCGTGGTTCAAACAAATAATATCTATTTTAGATAATAAAAAATTATGTTTTCCCGACACTTAAGGTAGCACGCAATAAATAAACTACCCATATTGCGCAGAATTTTTGTTCGTCTTCTTTGCCATAAAAATAGGCGTGTAGTCATTCTACTCAACTGTTTTTGTG